>WNGG01000789.1_pt1 | contig 35430 bp, 25 predicted proteins | sample 5400661 | NCBI WGS metagenome assembly WNGG01 (sample SAMN13153372, study PRJNA577476) | soil metagenome | isolation source: 100 cm soil or saprolite under Garry oak tree replicate 1 | place: USA:California | collected 2016-06-15
CCTGGCCATTCACGCGGGCCAGGAGCCCGACCCGGTCACCGGGGCGGTGGTGCCACCCATCTATCAGGTGTCCACGTGCAAGCAGGACGGGGTGGGCGGCCTGCGCGGCGGCTACGAGTACTCCCGGTCCGCCAACCCGCCGGCTGGGGCCTGAGTCATGGCGTGATCCCGATCTCGGACCTGGCCGCCGTGCGCGAGCAGCTCGCCGCCCGCAGCACCACCCTGGTCTGGGTCGAGACGCCGACGAATCCGCTGCTCAACATCGCTGACATCCGCGCGCTGGCCCGGGCCGCGCACGAGGCCGGCGCGCTGCTCGCGGTGGACAACACGTTCGCGTCGCCGTATCTCCAGCAGCCGCTCACGGTCGGCGCCGACGTGGTGGTGCACTCGACCACCAAATACCTGGGCGGGCACTCCGACGTGGTCGGCGGGGCCCTGGTGGCCGCCGACGGCGAGCTCGCCGAGCGGCTCGCCTTCACCCAGAACGCCACCGGCGGCGTGGCCGGCCCGTTCGACGCGTGGCTGACGCTGCGCGGCATCAAGACGCTGGCGCCGCGGATGGACCGGCGCTGCCGGCCCGCGATGCGGGTCGCGCAGATGCTGGCCGAGCACCCGGCGGTCGCCGAGGTCCGCTACCCGGGCCTGCCGTCGCATCCGGGCCACAAGACCGCGCAGGAGCAGATGCGAGCGTTCGGCGGCATGGTGTCGTTCCGGCTGGGGCGAGTCCCTCGGCGGCGTGGAGTCGCTGATCGAGCACCCCGGGCGGATGACGCATGCGTCGGTCGCCGGCTCGGCCCTCCAGGTCCCCGGCGACCTGATCAGGCTATCGGTCGGGATCGAGGACTGCGACGACCTGCTCGACGACCTCCGCCAGGCGCTCAGCGACTAAGCCGCTGAGCGCCCGTGCGGTCATAGGCGAAACCCCCCGCGAGCCAAAGGGGCGCGGTCCCGTCTGGACCGAGGAGCGAGGAGCCTGCGACGAGCGACGAGGGAAGACGGGACCTCCAAAGCGCCCCGGAGGCAAGCGGGATAGCGGAGCCTCAAAAGGCGCCCGGAGGCGAGCGGGATAACAGAGCCTCAAAGCGCCCCGGAGGCGAGCGGGATAACAGAGCCTCAAAAGGTGCCCCGGAGGCGAGCGGGGGAAATGAAACTAGTTCCGCCCCGCGGGCGAGCTCTCCTTGCTGTCCTGCGCCGCGGCCTGCGGCTTGGGCTTGTAGGCGAGGGCGAACCAGGCCCCGACCGCGAAGACGATGCCGACGACCAGCGAGCCGGTGGCCTTCAGCGGGTGGTGGCCGGTGGAGCCGGCGATGTGCCCGGGAATGAAGCTGGGCAGCGACTTGGCCGGCTCGGCGACGTAGATGATGGCGACCACGATGAACAACAGTGCGATGATGCCGAGAATCACCGCGAGTATCGTCCGGCCCGACGACCTCTCGACTGATCCGCTGGTAGAACTCACGATTCCTCCTTGTGCAGGCATGCGGTAAAGCTGTGTTGGTTGCGGCCAGCCGCGGCCGCCCGGAGGCGCCGGCTAGCCGCAGCGAGCCGAGGTCCTCAGCCGACGAGGAAAATCTACCGTCGACTGGCGCCGCGGGTGCGTAGGAAGTCACGGATGACATACTCACCGAGACGCTCGGGCGCCGCCTGCAGCACGCGCCCGCCGTTCCTCCTCGCTACATTGTCAACGAACGCGCTGAGCCTGGCGTCATCCGCCAGCATGAAAATATTGAGCGCGGCGTGCCGGCGGGTCATCTTATCCACTTCGGCCAGCGTGAGCTCGACCGTCTCGGGGGATGGCGGCCAGTCGAACCAGGAGCGCCCGTCGCGCTGCAGGTGGGCCGTCGGCTCACCGTCGGTCACGATCAGGACGACCGGCTCGTGCTCCGGGTGCCGGTCGATATGGCGGCCGGCCAGCATCAGCGCGTGATGCAGGTTGGTGCCCTGCACCATGTCCCAGCCGAGCTCGGCCAGCTCGGTCTCGCGCAGTTCGCGCGCGTAGTTGGAGAAGCCGACGATCTGGACGGCATCCTGCGGGAACCTGCTGCGCAGCAGCGCGTGCAGGGCGAGTGCCGTCTGCTTGGCGGCCGCCCAGGTCCCGCGCAGCTGCATCGAGTAGGACAGGTCGACGAGCAGGGAGACGACCGCGGCGCTGCGACGCTCGGTCTCGGCCACCTCGAAGTCCCGCGCTGCCAGCGGTGTTGCCCGGGGGGGACGACCCCCCCAAGACCCCCCCCGGTCACGGGGGGGCTGCCCGTCCCCCCGTACCCCCCTGGCCGGGGCCAAGGCCCCGGTCTTGGCGGTGTCCCCGGTCCTGGCGGTGCGGGCGGTGTCCCCGGTGTGGGCGGTGCGGGCGGTGCGCAGGAGGGCGTTCCGGACCGTGGCCGGGACGTCGAGGGGCTGCTCGTCGCCGAACTCCCAGGCGCGGGTCGTGCCGGTGAGCTCGCCGGCCTGGCCGGCGTCCCGCAGGTCGTGGTCACCGGACCGGCCGAAGCTCAGGTCGGCGAAGATCCGGCGCAGCGCGGTGTCCCCCAGCCGGCGCACGGCCTTGGGGGTGAGCTCGAGCTGCCCGGCGTTCCGGGTGAGGTAGCCCTGCCGCTCGAGCTCGCGCTCGATCCGGCGCAGCGCCTCGACGTCGTCCACGGCCTGCCGCCCGAAGGCGCGCCGGACCGCGTCCTCGTCGATGTCGTCCAGGCTCGCGCCCGGGTAGTCCTGGCCGAGCGCGGTCTCCAGCTCGGCCAGGTCGGCGAGCTCGGCCAGCGCCGTGGTGGCGTCGCCGAGGCCGAGCGGCTCCGCACCGGACATCTGGACGCCGCCGGACATGCCGGCCCGGTCCAGGTCCGGGCGCCTGGCCCGGAGCGCGTCGGCCAGCCTGGCCATCTCGGCGGCCAGCCCGGCGTCGTCGAGCGCGCTGGCCATCAGCCCGGCGAGCTCCTCGCGCTGCTCGTCGCTGAGCGAGCGCAGCAGCCGTTCCGCCGCCGCCATCCGCCGGACCAGCGAATCCACCAGCTCCTCGAGGTTCTGCGGCTGGTCAGGGAACAGGTCGCCGTGCCGTTCCATGAACCGGTCGAAGTCGGCCTGGGTGTGCTCGCCGCGCGCGTCCGCGGCCAGCATCTCGTTCAGCTCGGCGAGCATGTCCTTGACCCGCTGCATGGCCTGCGGGTCGGGATTGCTCATCACCTGCCGCATGCCGCGGAACTGGCTGTCAAGCACCTCGCTGCGCAGCAGCTCCCTCAGCCGGTCGAAGGTCTGCCGGGCCGCGGCCGAGCGCCAGTCGTAGTCGGCCAGCTGCCTGATCGCCTGGGCGGTGTCGGCGGGCAGCGCGTCGAGGTCGGCTTCGCGCAGCCTGGCCTCATCGCTCGGGTCGGGGAACAGCTCGGCGCGCTCCTGCCCCACCGCCGTGTCGAGCAGGGCGCGGGCCTGCTCGAGGATGCCGTCCAGGCGCCCGCTGCCGCGGATCTCGCGCTGCCGCTCCCGGACCCGGCGCAGCATGTTGTCGAGGCCCCGGCGGCCTGCCCGGTCGCCCAGGCCCCGGCGCAGCAGCTCCCGCAGCGCGTCGGCCGGGTTGGCCCCGGCCAGTATCGCGTCGCCCATCTCGTCGACGGCGCCGCGGACGTCGAACGGAAGCGCGAGCGGGTCCGGCCCGTAGACGTAGCGGCCGTACCGGTAATTCGCCATGGTCAGGCCCCGTACACGCTGGTAGCGCCGTCGGTGTCCTTGGACAGCCGGCGCATCAGGTACAGCCCTTCCAGGGTGAACTCCAGCGCCGCCGCCGCGTGCCCGAAGGACTCGCCGCCGTCCATGCCCAGCCTGGCCATGATCTTGGCCAGCCCGGGGACGTCGCCGATCCGCCGCAGCAGGTCGGTGGCGGGCACGAGCTCACCCGACTCGACCGTGCCGCCGTCGGCGAACTTGGCCAGCAGCCCGGAAAGATCCACGCTGCCCAGCCGGGACCGGAACGTGTCGGCGATCGCGCGGCGCAGCATCGCGCCGAGTACCTCGTCCTCCCGGCCTTCCTCGCTGACCTCGAACTCCACCTTGCCGCGCAGCGTGCTGACCACAGGCGGCAGGTCGCAGACCCGGGCTACCGGCGGCTCCGCCTGCGACCCGGACCGCGACCCGGCCAGCGCCGAGCGGCGCACCGCGGACGCGGCCGCGCTTTCCGCCGCCGCGATGGCGAACCGCGCGGACACCCCGGAGCGCCCGTCGACGGCGGGCGACTCGCGGACCCCGCGGGTGAACCTGGCGATCACCTCCACCAGGTGGTCCGGGAGCTCCGCGGCCGTCCAGATGTCGGCTTCCTGCCTGATCAGGGTGAGCTCGTCGGCCAGGGTCAGCGGGTAGTGCGTCCGGATCTCCGCGCCGAACCTGTCCTTGAGCGGCGTGATGATCCGTCCCCGGTTGGTGTAGTCCTCCGGGTTGGCGCTGGCCACGAGCAGCAGGTCGAGCGGCAGCCGGAGCGCGTAGCCGCGGATGCCGATGTCGCGCTCCTCCAGCACGTTCAGCAAGGACACCTGGATCCGCTCGGCGAGGTCGGGCAGCTCGTTCAGGGAGAAGATGCCCCGGTTGGTCCGCGGGACCAGGCCGAAGTGGATGGTTTCCGGGTCGCCGAGGGTGCGTCCCTCGGCCACCTTTACCGGGTCGATGTCACCGATCAGGTCGCCGACGCTGGTGTCCGGGGTGGCGAGCTTCTCGCCGTACCTGTCGTCGCGGTGCCGCCAGGTGACCGGCAGGTCGTCGCCCAGTTCGGCGGCGAGCCGGCGGCACCGGGCGCAGGCGGGCTGGTAGGGGTGGTCGCTGATCTCGCAGCCCTCGACGGCCGGGGTCCACTCGTCGAGCAGTCCGGACAGGGTGCGGATCAGCCGCGTCTTACCCTGGCCGCGCTCGCCGAGCAGGATGATGTCGTGCCCGGCGATCAGGGCGCGCTCGAGGTGGGGCAGGACGGTCTGGCCGAACCCGACGATGCCGGAGAACGGATCCTGGCCCGCCCGCATCATCGCGAGCAGGTTCTGCCTGATCTCTTCCTTGACGCTGCGGTACGCATGGCCGCTGGCGCGCAACTCTCCGAGGGTGGCGGGGGTTGGCATGCTTGCGTGGTGATCCTGGCTGTGTTGCTGCACCATTCGACAGTATGTCGTGATCGCATGTGTTCGCATCTGACCCGTCCGGCGGCGGACGCCGTGGCCGCGAACAGGCTGGACCGGATGGCACACTTGCATGCTGTGGCAATAACACCAGGCACGGTCAGCTCCGAGGACGTGACAGCGGCCCGCAAGCTGATCCACGATGTGATCTCGGACACGCCCGTGCTCCACTCCCGGGTGCTGTCCGAGACCGTGGCCGGGCCGGTGTTCCTGAAATGCGAGAACCTGCAGCGGACCGGGTCGTTCAAGGTGCGCGGAGCCTACTTCAGGATCGCCCGGCTCTCCGACGCCGAACGGACCCGCGGTGTCGTCGCGGCCAGCGCGGGCAACCACGCCCAGGGGGTCGCCTTCGCCGCCGGGCTGCTCGGCTGCGCGGCCACCGTGGTCATGCCCGCGGGCGCACCGCTGCCCAAGGTGCTGGCGACGCGCGCCTACGGCGCGGATGTCATCCTGCACGGCAGCAGCGTGGAGGACGCCGTGCGCGAGGCCCTGGCCTTCGCCGAGCGGACCGGCGCCGTGTTCATCCATCCCTACGACCACGCAGACATCGTGGCCGGCCAGGGCACCCTCGGCTTCGAGATCATCGAGCAGTGCCCGCAGGTGCGGACGGTCGTGGTGCCGGTCGGCGGGGGCGGCCTCGCGGCCGGCGTGACGGTAGCGGTCAAGGCGCTCGATCCGGCGATCCAGGTGGTCGGCGTGCAGGCGGAGGCGGTCGCGCCGTACCCGGGCTCGCTGGCGGCCGGGCACCCGGTGTCGGTGCAGCCCAGCCCCACCATGGCGGATGGCATCGCGGTCAGCCGCCCGGGTGACATCCCGTTCGGCATCGTGTCCGGCCACGCCGGGCGGGTGGTGACGGTATCGGAGGAAAGCCTGTCCCGCGGGCTGCTGCTGTGCCTGGAGCGGGCCAAGCAGGTGGTCGAGCCGGCCGGCGCGGCCGGGGTGGCCGCGCTGCTCGAGCACCCGCGCGACTTCGTCCCGCCGGTGGTGGTCGTGCTCTCCGGCGGCAACATCGACCCGCTGCTGCTGGTCAAGCTGCTCCGGCACGGCCTCACCGCGGCCGGCCGCTACCTGGCGTTCCGCTGCCGGCTGCCCGACCGCCCCGGATCGCTCGCGAAACTCCTGGCCGACCTGGCCGGCCTCGGCGCGAACGTGCTCGAGGTCGGGCACGAGCGGCTGGCCCCGCGGCTGCACATGGACGAGGTGGAGGTGGTCCTGCAGGTCGAGACCCGCGGCCCTGAGCACTGCGGCGAGGTGATCGGCGCACTGCGCGGCGCGGGTTACATCCTCGCTTTCGCCTAGCGGGATCTGGCGTTCTTCGCCGCGAACACGGCCCGCAGGGCAGGCGACTGGCTCAGCGCGGTGTCCCCGTTCTGCGGGCCCCAGCTGTACGCGTAGTCGAAGAGCGGGGCCGGGACGACGGCGGCCCAGTCGGCCAGGATCTGGTTCTCCTGCGCCGCGGTGGGCATGACCCACTGGCCGTTGCCGTCGTCGTGGTAACCGCCGCCGCCGAACGTCTGGTAGACCGGCACGATCGACCCCTGCGGCCAGCCCTGCGCCTCGGCCGCCCGCACGTACATGGCGATCTCGGCGTAGGCCGGGGCGACCAGCTCGGACCGGACCGGGTACGGGTCGATGCCGATCAGGTCCAGGCCGGAATTCGCCGGCGTGTACGAACCCGTGAACGATGGGCTGGTCGCTCGGCTGAGGTTCTCCACCAGGGCGAACGTCCGGGCGCCCGGCACGTGCGCGTGGATCCAGGTGTCCTCGGCGAGCAGGCGCGCGGCCGGGCAGGCCGACGGCACGACGTCATCGGCGACGTAGAAGCCGAACAGCTTAGGGTCGCCGGCGAAGGCACCGACAGCCGCCCGGAAGCCGGCGGTGGCGCCGCCGCAGTCGCCGAGCCAGACCAGCCCGCGCACGCCGGCGGGCAGGCTGTCGAGCTCCGCCCTGGAGCGGACGTCGGCGAGGTTGAAGCCGTCGGCGCGGGGCGTGTACTGACCCGACCCGCCGAAGTTGCCGTCCGGCGCGTAGTGCAGGCTGGCGGCCGGCCAGGACGTCCCGGACCGGGTGCTGGCCGTGCCGGTGCAGCCGGCCAGCGCGAGCGCGACCAGGCTGGTGAGCACCAGCCTTAAGGTGTCGCTCGCCTTGATCATGAATCGCTCCGCTGCACCCCGCGGCCCGAGCCCTGATGGCCCGGGGAAGCCGTCTCCCCGTCCGCCGCCAAGCGTGAGGATACCGGCCGGGCGCCACTGCTTCGCGCGATGGCGGATACCGCGCCGGGCCCGGCCGCCCAGCGGTCACAGGTTGCCGCGCCTGGCCTGCTCCCGCTCGATCGCCTCGAACAGCGCCTTGAAGTTGCCCTTGCCGAAACCCTGCGAGCCGTGCCGCTCGATCAGCTCGAAGAACACGGTCGGCCGGTCCTGTACCGGCTGGGTGAAGATCTGCAGCAGGTAGCCGTCCTCGTCCCGGTCGGCCAGGATGCCGAGCTCGCGCAGTTCGTCTACATGCACGCGGGTCTGGCCGGCCCAGTCGCCCAGGGTGTCGTAGTAGCTGCCCGGGGTGGGCAGGAACTCCACCCCCGCGGCCGTCATGGTGCGGACGCTGGCCACGATGTCGTCGGTGGCCAGCGCGATGTGCTGCACCCCGGGGCCGCCGTAGAACTCCAGGTACTCGTCGATCTGCGACTTGCGCTTGCCCGCCGCGGGTTCGTTCAGCGGGAACTTCACCTTGCGGGTGCCGTCCGCGACCACCTTGCTCATCAGCGCGGAGTACTCCGTGGCGATGTCGTCGCCGACGAACTCCTTCATGTTGGTGAAGCCCATGACCCGGTGGTAGAAGTCCACCCAGACATCCATCCGGCCGAGTTCGACGTTGCCGACGCAGTGGTCGATCCCGGTGAACAAGGCACGCTCGCCGGGGGCCACGACCGGCTCCGCCGGGACGTACCCGGGCAGGTACGGTCCCGAATAGCCGGACCGCTCCACCAGCGTGTGCCGGGTGTCGCCGTAGGTGCCGATGGCGGCCGCAACCACCTTGCCGTAGTCGTCCTCGAGCAGGTGCGGTGCCTCGAGGCCGCGGGCGCCGTGCGCGACCGCGTAGTGATAGGCCTCCTCCGCCGAGCTGACCTCCAGCGCCAGGTCGGCGACCCCGTCACCGTGCGCGGCGATCCGCATGCCGAGCCGGGTGCTGGCCCGGGCCGGGCCGCGGAAGACGAACCGCGCGTCGCCCGACTCCAGCACGTGCACGGCCTCGTCCGGGTATCCGGTCTCCGGACCGCGGTACGCGGTCCGCCGCATGCCGAACGCGGTCGAGTAGTAATGCGCCGCCTGCTTCGCGTTTCCGACCGCGAACACCACGGCGTCCATGCCGATGATGGGAAAGCTGTCCATGCCGACAGAATGCGCACTAGCTTTCAATCTGCGCAACCATCCATCATTTCACTGATCAGATTGTCTATTTATACCGAACGGATGGTGGTATCTCTGTACAGTATGACCACCATTTCGCCCGGACGGGTGGATCGCCTGGACGCGGCCCTGATCGAACTGCTCACCGCCGAGCCCAAGGTGGGCGTGCTCGAGGCCTCCCGGCGCCTGCGTGTCGCCCGCGGCACCGTGCAGGCCCGCCTGGAGCGGCTGCAGGAGCGGGGCGTGATCACCGGGTACGGACCCGAGGTGGATCCGGCGGCGCTGGGCTACGAGGTGACGGCGTTCGTCACCCTCGAGATCCGCCAGCCGGGCGGCCATGATCCGGTGGCGGAACGGCTGGCCGCGATCCCCGAGGTCCTTGAGGTGCACACCATCACGGGCGCCGGGGACATGCTCTGCCGAGTGGTGGCCCGCGGGAACGCCGACCTGCAGCGCGTGATCGACGCGATCGTCTCCACCGAGGGCGTGGTCCGTTCCGCCACGCTGATCTCGCTCGCCACCCAGGTCCCCTACCGGGTGCTGCCCCTGGTCCACGCCGCCAGCGCGGCCGATGCGACCAGCGCCCCGTTACCCCGCCCGGCACCCGCTCAGCCGAGCGGTTGATTTGTCTGCAGTTCTGGGTGCTATAACCCCGAAACTGCAGACAAATCGTGCGGGACGATTAGGGGGCCGACTGCAGCCGGGCGGCGAACCGGCGCCAGGCGGACGGGCTGAACCGCAGCACGGGGCCGCCGCGGTCCTTGGTGTCGCGGACGAGCACGCGATCGGCCTCCGCCGGCGCGCCGACCTCCACGCAGTCGGCGCCGCCGTTCCCGCTGTAGCTGGACTTGCGCCACCGGCAGCCGTCTAGGTGTTCCATCGTTCCTCAGCAACTTTCAAGATCAGGTCACGGGAATCGTTACGGGTCAGCGCGTCGCTTCTAACTGGATCGAATGCTAGCGTCGCCTCGCGGACCAGGGTGTTCCGCTCGATCGTCAGACCTTCGACGGCATCGATGTGGACGTTCTCCTGACCCGGATGGAGCACGCGATGAGCCGGTGACGGCCGTGGTGCGCCGGGCGCTAGCGGCTGACCGGGATCAGGTCGGTGGCCATTTCGAGGACGATGGCCCGGAGCTTGTCCCTGTCGTCCACCTGATTCAGGTAGAACATGCAGGTCGCGCCCACGCTGAGGACGGCGGCGGTGGCCCGCACCCGATCGCGCAGCGGGGCCTCGGATCCGGCCAGCAGGTCGACGAGCGTATCCAGCCGGTCGCGGAAGCGCGCGAAGCGGTCCTTGCCGGTTTCCATGGCCTGGATCGAGGCGCGGTTCTGCTCCAGGAAGTGGAAGACCGAGCTGCCCGCCAGCACGACGCCGACGTAGCGGTCGAGAAGCTCGCGGCGGGTCTCGTCGCTGCGCGGCTGCTCCCTGGCCCAGTCCAGGAGGGCATCGATCTCGTCGAAATAGTCGTCGGTGAAGCTGTGGACGATGTCTTCCTTGGACTTGAAGTGGTAGTAAAGGGCGGCCTTGGTCACCCCCAGGCGCTCGGCGATCTCCCGCAGGGACGTCTTCTCGTATCCCTGCTCGGCGAACAGTTCGAGCGCCACTGTCTGCGCCCGGGACCGGGTATCGGTCCGCGGCGTGGGCCCCGCGTCGCGCATGTCTGTTCCGCACCCCTAGGCGATTCGTGCGCCGCCATTTTTACTTGACGGCCGGTAAGTTACGGTCCTAGCATAGTAACTTGCCGGCCGGTAAGTCAACGATGCCGGCCCGCGGCAGGCGAACGATGCCAGCTTGCGGCGAGCGGACGATACCGGCCTGCGGCGAGCGGACGATGTCGGCCTGCGGCGGACGGGAGACCCCCGCGAGCCAAAGCGGCGCGGCCCCGCCTGGACTGAGGAGCGAGGGACGAGCGACAAGGGAAGGCGGGGCCTTAAAGGCGCCGCGGAGGCGAGTGGGAAGATAGAGGAGAGACGGGTGGCGGAACCAGCAGGCGGTACTGGGGCCGGATCGGGGCCGGAGGGCTCAGGGTCGGCCGGCACCGGGTCAGCCGGCACCGGACCGGCGGCCGCGGCCGCGAACGGGCAGTTCCTCGCGCCGCGTGAGGTGATGATCGTGCTGCCCGGGCTGCTGCTGGCGATCCTGCTGGCCATGCTCGACAACCTGATCGTGAGCACCGCGCTGCCGCGGATCGTGGGCGACCTCGGCGGAGTCGCCCACCTGTCCTGGGTGGTGACGGCCTACATCCTCGCGTCGACGGTCACCACGCCGTTCTACGGCAAGCTCGGCGACATGTACGGCCGGAAGAAGTTCTTCGTCGCCGCGATCGTCATCTTCCTCGTCGGCTCGGCGCTGTCCGGCCTGTCGCAGTCCATGGCCGAGCTCATCGCGTTCCGCGCGCTGCAGGGCCTGGGGGCCGGCGGCCTGATGGTCGGCGCGATGGCGACGCTCGGCGACATCGTGTCCCCCCGGGAGCGCGGCCGCTACATGGGCTACATGATGGTCGTGATGATGCTCGCCACCATCGCCGGCCCGCTGCTCGGCGGGTTCATCACCACCTCGTTCTCGTGGCGCTGGATCTTCTACATCAACCTGCCGGTGGGCGGCGCGGCCCTGGTCTACCTGCTCGCCACCTTGCACGTGCCCGCCAGGAAGGTCAGGCATAAGGTCGACTACCTGGGCGGCTCGCTGCTCGCCGTGGCCGCCACCGCGCTCATCCTGCTGGCCACCTGGGGCGGGACGCAGTACGCGTGGGGCTCCGCGCAGATCATCGGCCTCGCCCTGGTGACCGTGGCCGCGGGCGTCGCGTTCGGCCTCACCGAGGCCAGGGCCGCCGAGCCGATGCTCCCGCTGCACGTCTTCCGCAACAGGAACTTCTCCAACTCGATGGTGCTGACCTTCCTCACCGGCCTGGCCATGTTCGGCGCGATGACGTTCCTGCCGCTGTACCAGCAGACGGTGCAGGGCGAATCGCCGACGGTGAGCGGCCTGATGCTGACCCCGATGATGCTCGGCTCGACGGTCACCTCGATGCTGGCCGGCCAGGTGACCACAAGGACCGGCCGGTACAAGATCTTCCCCATCCTGGGCGGCGGCCTCATGGCCGTCGCCATGTACCTGCTGACCGGCCTGGACACCGGCACCAGCCGGTTCACGTCGGCGATCTACTACGCGGTTCTCGGCCTCGGCCTCGGCTTCCTCATGCAGATGGTCTCGCTGATCGCGCAGAACAGCGTGGAGCAGCGGGACATGGGCGTGGCCAGCAGCGCCCGGATGTTCTTCCAGCAGATCGGCGCGTCGCTCGGCGTGGCCGCCTTCGGCGCCATCTTCGCCCGGCGGCTGACCAGCTCGCTCGCCACCGCGGCGGGGTCCGGGGTGCACATCAGCACCAGCGGCGGCCAGCTCGACCCGGCCACCGTCGACTCGCTGCCCGCGCCCGTCCGGCACGACGTGTTCTTCGCGATCGCGCATGCCATCCAGGTCGTCTTCATCTGGGCCGTGCCCGCGGCAGTGCTCGTCTTCGTGCTGGCCTGGTTCGTCAAGGAGGTCCCGTTGCGCGGCCGGGCCCCGGCCGCCGGAGCCGGCGAGGCGGCCAGCCAGCAGCCGGAGCTGGTGTCCTAAGCCGGACGGCAGCCCCGGAGCAGCCCGAACGGGCCGTGGTGACAGTCACCACGGCCCGTTCGGGCTCATTAAGATCTTGACCTCAGCCGCCCACGTAGGGAACCGCCTCCAGGATCTCGACGGTGCTGGCGCGGCCGTTCGGCAGCGAGTACGTGGCCTTCTCGCCGACCTTCTTGCCCATGATGGCGGCGCCGAGCGGCGAGCGCGGCGAGTAGACGTCGATCGGCGAGCCGCTCTCCTCGCGGGAGGCGAGCAGGAAGGTCACCTCGTCGTCATCCTTGACGAACCGGATGGTAACGGTCATCCCGGGGCCGACCACGCCGTCGGTGCGCGGCGGGCCGCCGACCCGGGCGTTCTCCAGGATGTGCTGGAGAAGGATGATCCGCGCCTCGATCTGGCCCTGTTCGTCTTTGGCCGCGTGATAGCCACCGTTCTCACGCAGGTCGCCCTCGTCGCGGGCCGCCTCGATCTTTTTCGCGATATCGACGCGCCCCGGTCCTGAGAGGTGGTCAAGTTCGGCCTTCAGCCGGTCATACGCCTCCTGGGTCAGCCAGGTGACGCTTTCATCGCGCGTCTCAGTCACGGGCACTCCTAGGTACTGCGCAGGACTTACAGTCCGCGGGACCACGGTCGGTCCTCGGGGGTAATCTCTTGAGGCTAACTAGCGTCGGCGACTAATGCGTTCTAGTCAAATGGCGGCACCTGACCAACGGGCTCAGGAACGGGGAATGTCGCACCGCCGAACGGGTGTTGCGGCACTAGACGTCGTTTCGGGGCGGTTCCGGGGTCGTGCCCCGGGACCAGCAGGGTTAAACGAGGGAGACCACCGTTGGAAAGCGAAGCGGACCGCTGGGGTCGTCTGGACCAGCTCAGGCTGATGGCCGTGCACGCGCACCCGGACGACGAGTCGAGCAAGGGCGCCGCCACGATGGCGCGCTACGTCCGCGACGGCGCCCAGGTCCTGGTCTGCACGCTGACCGGCGGGGAGCGCGGCGACATCCTGAACCCGGCCATGGACCGGCCCGAGGTCAAGGCCGACATCGCCGCGGTCCGGCGGGCTGAGATGGCGCGGGCCAGGGAGATCCTCGGCGTGGATCAGCGCTTCCTCGGGTTCGTGGACTCCGGGCTGCCCGAAGGCGACCCCAAGCCCCCGCTGCCGGAGGGCTGCTTCGCCCGCATGCCGCTCGGCGAGGCGACCGGGCCGCTGGTCCGCGCGATCCGGGAGTTCCGGCCGCACGTGATGCTCACCTACGACGAGCAGGGCGGCTATCCGCACCCGGACCACGTGATGACCCATCAGGTCAGCGTGGCGGCCTTCGAGGCGGCCGCCGACCCCGATGCGTACCCGGACTCGGGTGAGCCCTGGCAGCCGCTCAAGCTGTACTACTTCGTGTCATTCCACGGGGCCAAGTTCGTGGCCCTGCACGAGGAGATGCTCCGCCGCGGCCTGGAGTCGCCGTACACGAAGATCTTCGAGGAATGGGCGGACCGCGCGAAAGAGCGCGGCGACGACGAATGGCGCGAGCCGGAGATCACCACCAGGGTGCCGTGCGGCGACTACTTCGAGATCAGGGACCAGGCCCTGAAGGCGCACGCCACCCAGATCGACCCGGACGGCTTCTGGTTCCGCTGCCCGCTGGAGGTGCAGCAGGCGGCGTGGCCGACGGAGGACTATCATTTGGCTAGGTCCGTAGTGGACAGCGAACTGCCCGAGGATGACCTGTTCGCGGGCGTCCGGGAGAGGGTGAGCCTTTGACGTTCGGCGTGCTCGCGGCCGCCGCCGCGGCCTCCTCGGCCAGCAACGTCACCCCCGGCGTGCTCGGGTTCCTCGTCGTCGCGGGCATCGGCGTAGCCCTGGTCTTTCTGCTCAAATCCATGAACAAGCAGTTCCGCAAGATCACCCCCGACCCCGGCGCCGTCCCGGAGACCCCCGCCCCGGAGACCCCCGCCCCGGAAGAGCCTGCCCAGCAGGAAACACCCAAGTAGCCCCCGCGCTGCCGGGGCGTGCCGTGTAATTGTCGTATCCCCTTGTTAGCGTTCAGGAGCCAGGTAACAGCTCCGCCGAGCGAGCCAAAGGGCGCCGGCGCTGCCTGGACTGAGGAGCGAGGAGCTTGCGACGAGCGACGAGGGAAGGCAGCGCCTTAAAGGGCGCCCGGAGGCGAGTGAGGCACAAGGAACATGCGGGTCATCCACGGGGTCTGGGCGCACGGCGCGCTCTGCCTGTGGGCTGAGGACCCCGACCTGCCGCCGCTTGCCGCCGCCGCGCCGGGCGACGTCCACCTGCCGCGACCGCATCCGTTCGCGTGCCAGGCCGCCGAGCTGGCCGACATGCTGGCCGCCCGGCCCGGCCCCGGGGACGCGGTCGGCGACGCGGCCCGCAAGGCCGTCCACCACGAGCTGACCCTGCAGCTGCCCTCGGCCCGGGGCGGGCCGCTGGCCTCACCGGAGCTCCTCCGGCCGGAGCCGCCGGGGCCGGGTACCTGGTCTGCGGAACCGGCTGGGCGCGGCCCGGCGCCCGATGGGCCGTCGCAGGGTCGGCCGTCGCGGGGCCGGGTGTCCCTGGCCAGCTGGCGGGTGCCGGTGCTCGCGTTCGGGCCGGCGGCCGCGCTGGCGGTGCTCGGCGGGGCCGGGCAGCCCGATGACGTCGCGGTCGCGGGCGGGTCGCTGGCCTACCTGGCCGCGGTGGCCCGCTTCGCCGCCGACCTGGCCGCGCGCGGCCGGGTGCTGCCCGTGCTCGCGATCGAGGGCGAGGCGTACGCGGCCAGGTGGCGCCCGGTCCTCGGCGGCGCCGACGCGCAGCGGGCCCGTGACCTGGCCGCCGCGATGCCCCCGTCCTGCCGGGCGGCCGGGGCCCCGGCGCCGGGACCGCTGCTCGGCAGTGCCCTGGATGCCCTGGCCGACGCCGCCGCGCGGACCCGGCTGCCCGCTTCGCTGCTGCCCGCGCGGCGCGGCCGCCGCCCGGCGCGCCTTCCGCTGGCCGAACGGTACGTGCTGGCCCTGACCACGACCGATGCCCGCCTGGACGCGGTGACACCGGAAGACGAGGCGCTCTGGGGCGAGGCGGCCGAGCTGGCCGCCGAGCTGGACGCGTGGCGCGGCGGCGCGCTGATCCCCGCGGGCCCGGTGCGGACCTGCTTCCGGCTCGCCGAGCCCGCCGAGCCCGCCGAGTCGGCCGGGAACGCCGCGCCGGCCAGGAACGCCGCGCCGGATCCGGCTCCCTGGCGGGTCGAGTTCGCCCTGCAGTCCGCCGACGACCCCAGCCTGATGATCTCCGCTGCCGACGTCTGGGCCGGCCACGGCGCCGGGATGGCGGGAGGCGATCCGGTGCAGGAGCTGCTGGCCGGGCTGGGCGCCGCCGCCAGGCTCTTCGGCGAGATCGAGGACGCGCTGCGCGAGGCGGCCCCGGCCCTGGTGGAGCTGGACCCGCCGGGCGCGTACCGGTTCCTGAAGGAGACCGGGCCGCTGCTGGCAGGCGCCGGGTTCGGCGTGCTGCTGCCCGACTGGGTGCGCAAGGCCCGCCTCGGGCTGAAGCTGACCGCCCGCTCCCAGGCTGGCCCGTCGGCCGCCGGCCCGGCCGGGGCCAGGTTCGGCCTGGGCGACCTGGTGGACTTCCGGTACGACGTGGCCGTGGGCGACGAGGCGCTCGACCCGGCTGAGCTGGCTGAGCTGGCCCGGCTGAAGATCCCGCTGGTCCGGCTGCGCGGCCAGTGGGTCGAGCTGGACGACGCGCACCTGCAGGCGGCGCTGAAGTTCCTCGAGCGCAACCAGGCCGGGACGATGAGCGCGGCGGACGCGCTGGCGGCCGGGCTGGGGCTAGCCGGGCTGGGGCTGGGATCGGGCGAGCCGGACGAAGGGGTTCCCCTGGTCGGGGTGGACGCCGACGGCTGGCTGGGCGACCTGCTGTCCGGCCAGGCCGACCGGCGGCTGCGGCCGATGGCCACCCCCGCGGGCTTCTCCGGCCAGCTGCGCCCGTATCAGGAACGCGGGCTCTCCTGGCTGTCCTTCCTGGGTGAGCTCGGCCTGGGCGGCATCCTGGCCGACGACATGGGCCTGGGCAAGACGATCCAGCTGCTGTCGCTCATTGCCGGACAGGGGCCGTCAGCGGGACCCACCTTGCTGGTCTGCCCGATGTCGCTGGTCGGCAACTGGCAGCGCGAGGCGGCGCGGTTCACCCCGGATCTGCGGGTACACGTGCACCACGGCGCGGACCGGCTGGACGGCGAGTCGCTCGCCGCCGCGCTGAGCGATTCGGACCTGGTCATCACCACCTACGGCGTGGCCACCAGGGACCAGGCCGCGCTCGGCCAGGTGAGCTGGGCCCGGGTGGTGTGCGACGAGGCGCAGACCATCAAGAACCACGCCACCAAGCAGGCCCGGGCGGTCCGCGGGCTGCCCGCCGCGGCCAGGATCGCGCTGACCGGGACGCCGGTGGAAAACCGGCTGTCCGAGCTGTGGTCGATCATGGAGTTCACCAATCCCGGCCTGCTCGGCCCGGCCGAGAAGTTCCGGGAGCGGTACGCGATCCCGATCGAGCGGCACGGCTCGCCCGAGGCGGCGCAGGCGCTCAAGCGCATCACCCAGCCGTTCCTGCTCCGCCGCCTGAAGACCGACAAGACGATCATCTCTGACCTGCCGGACAAGCAGGAGATGAAGGTCTGGTGCAACCTCACCCCCGAGCAGGCGAGCCTGTACCAGGCCACGGTCACCGACATGCTCAGCCGGATCGAGGACGCCGCCGACGACATCAGCCGCCGCGGCCTGGTGCTGGCCACCATGGCCAAGCTCAAGCAGGTGTGCAACCATCCCGCCCACCTGCTCGGCGACGGTTCCCGGCTGCCCGGCCGGTCCGGCAAGCTGGCCAGGCTCGAGGAAATCTGCGACGAGGTCGTGGCCGAGGGCGACAAGGCGCTGTGCTTCACCCAGTACGCCGAGTTCGGCCGGATGCTGCAGCCGCACCTGGCGGCCCGGCTCGGCTGCCCGGTGCTGTTCCTGCACGGCGGCACGACGAAGAAGCAGCGGGACGCGATGGTGGCCACGTTCGCTGAACTCGACGAGCCGGCCCTGTTCCTGCTCTCGCTGAAGGCCGGCGGCACCGGGCTCAACCTGACCGCGGCCAGTCACGTGATCCACGTCGACCGGTGGTGGAACCCGGCCGTGGAAGACCAGGCCACCGACCGCGCGTTCCGCATCGGCCAGCGCCGGAACGTCCAGGTCAGGAAGTTCGTCTGCGTCGGCACCCTGGAGGAGCGGATCGACGCCATGATCGAGGAGAAGAAGGCCCTGGCCGAGCAGATCGTCGGCACCGGCGAGGGCTGGCTCACCGAGCTGTCCGTCGACGACCTGCGATCCGTGCTGACCCTGTCCGCGGACGCGGTGAGCGAATTATGGCCGGCCCATGGGACGAGTGGCCGCCGGCCCGGCCGATCCGGGTGGACGGCGGGATCAAGGCCAGGAGCAGGCGCGGCGCGATCGGCGAGCAGTGGTGGTCGCGGCGGTTCATCAGCGTGCTCGAGTCCTACGGCATGAGCGGACGGCTGGCCCGGGGCCGCAGCTACGCCCGGGCCGGGCAGGTGCTCGACTTCGAGCTGTCCCAGGGCAAGGTCACCGCGCGGGTGCAGGGATCGCGGGTGCGGCCCTACCAGGTCCGGATCGGGGTGCTGCCGCTTACCACCGCCCAGTGGCGGCGGGTGCTGGAGAAACTGGCCGCCCAGGCGCTGTTCCTGGCCAAGCTGCTCGCGGGCGAGATGCCGCACGAGATCGAGGAGGTGTTCGGCGAGTGCGGCACGCCGCTGTTCCCGCGGTCAGCCGCCGACCTGGAGATGCATTGCAGCTGCCCGGACTGGGGCGTGCCGTGCAAGCACCTGGCCGCGGTCTGCTACGTGCTGGCCGAGGAGTTCGACCGTGACCCGTTCGGCATGCTGGCCTGGCGCGGCAAGGGCCGGGACGAGCTGCTCGCCGCGCTGCGCCGGATGCAGGGGGGCGCTCCGGGGGCCGGCCGCCCGGCGGGCCCGGCCGGGACCGCGCAGGCCGCTCTGGACGTGCCGGCCCGGCCGCTCGAGGAATGCCTGGACGCGTTCTGGTCGCCCGGGCTGAGCCCGGCGCGGCTGCGGGCGCTGGCCACCGCGCGAGATGCCGCCGCCCCCGACCTGCTGCTGCGCATGTTCGCCCCGCCGCCGGTGCGAGTCAGGGGGAAGGACCTGGCCGAGGTGCTGGCCCCCGCGTACCAGCGGCTCGCCGCCGACGACCCGGAGCCCGGCACAGCGGGCTAGCCCGCAGCGCCCCCGGAAGGGGCCCAGACCCGGAGCATGGCCTCGGGCAGGCCCCACCAGCCCAGCGGGGTCAGCCGCTCGTCGTCGTCGATCGCGCCGAGTACCTGCCACAGCGAGACGACGGGCAGGAACAGGCCCTCCATGGTGAGGTCGTCGAATTCGTCGTCGTCGGAGAGGAAGAAGTCATCAGGCTCATCGTCGTTCTCGCCGGCCGGCTCCTGGCCGGCCGCGCCGTCGTCCGGGTCGTCCGGATCTCCGGGGTCGTAGTCCCGTACGTACGCGGCCAGGTCGGCGGCCGACGCGGCGGTGCCCGGGCCGCCCTCGGCGAGCGCGGTGATCGCCGCCAGCCAGTCGAAATGGTCGATGGCGCAGATGGCGGTGAGCTCGCTTTCCGCCTCGTCCGGTTCACTGTCGTCGGAGTCGGGCCGGCCCCAGTCGTCCGGCCCCTGCGGGGACGCCACGCCCGCGGCCAGCCTGAGCCACAGCTCGGTGTCGTCGGCTGGCAGGTCCTTCGGGCGCAGCCCGCTGCACTCGATCAGCAGCCGGCCGGGCCAGCCCGGCCGGGCGATGTCCTGGCGCAGCCGGGCGCTGGCGCGGCGCAGCTCCTCGCCCGGCAGCGGGCGCTCTCCCACCCGGTCGAGCAGCGCCTGGGTCGCGGCCAGCGCCTCGGCGTCGGCGGCATCCCATTCGGCCAGGAACTCCTCGTCCTTCTCGTCGAGCAGCGCGTCCATCGGGACCCGGCCGTCGGGCAGCGCCGAGGTCATCCACCGCTCTTGCAGCTCGATGTAGGCCTGGCAGGCGGCCGGGTCGGCCACCGCCAGCAGATCGGGATCGATCTCGCCCGCGGCGAGCCGGTCTTCGAGGTGGCTGACCAGCCTGGTGTGCATCTCCGCGGCGAGCTGGCTGCGCTCGGACTGATCATCCCAGACGTGCAGGCCGATGATCCCGTTCGGCTCGGTCCCGGTGGCCTCCAGCCACGTCCGGACGTCGCCGACCGTGGCCTCGCCGTCGTCGATCGTATGCAGGACGGCTTCCGCCGACGACCAGAACACCCCGGACAGCGGGTTGCCGGCCGCGAGCATGCCCCGCCTGATGCCGGGCAGCGATTCGAGCGCGTCCGCAGGCGGCGCGGTGAGCAGCGCAAGGGCCACATCACGCCTGGTCAGCCTGCTAAGCGGTCGGCCCGCCAGGTCGGCCACGCGATCAGCTTCAAGGTTCACGCCTCGCAGCGTACGCTCTCTTGTTCCTGTTCGGTGACCGCGCGGGCCACCTTAGAAGTTTGTGATGTTTTGTTCCGGAATGTCCGATGTGGCAATATTTGCCAGAGTTATAGAATTTTCCTTCTTTTTATGTCCCAAACACGCACATTGCGTCAACCGTCCTGGTACTCTCCGCGTCTCCTGGATGTAAGCAAGCGTGGGAGTGCCCCAGTGCCCAGGAGCAGGGATGTCCGGCCGGATCGTCGGCCATGCCCTCCGTTCCGGCGAACTACACGCGCGGTGTCTGGCCACGCTCACGTTTTCGGCCCAGGTTAAGGGTTTCAGGTAGCGGAACCCAGGACTGGAGCCAGTCCGATGGTTCTTTCAGACTTCTCACACAGGGCGGGGCGGGGCTGCGTGCCACGCCGGCCGCCTGCCGCGTCACGCCCCGGGGTAGATGCCTCTGCGGCGCAGTACCCCGGGCCTGACCCTATCCGGCTGCTGCACGTGAGACTCCTCGGAGGATTCTGCGTCGAACGCACCGACGTTGGGTGGGCCGTATCCGACGTTGGGTGGGCCGTATCCGACTGGCACAGGCGGAGCGGCAAGACCCTGACCAAGCTGCTAGCGGTTCATCCGGGGCACGCATTGCACCGCGAGCAGATCATCGACACCCTCTGGCCGGGTGTGGATGCGGAATCCGCGCTCAATAGCTTCGGCAAGGCCCTCCATGCCGCCCGTCACGCGATGGAGCCTGAGCTCCCGCGTCGGCAGAGTTCGGCGTATCTCCGTCTAGCGGACGCCGTTCTCATCCTCCACACCGAGCATGTCGTCGTGGACGCCGACCAGTTCGAGCGGCTCGCCGAGGATGCGATACGCCGGAGGGAAGTCGAGGCGTATCAGGCTGCCCTCGCGGCTTACCGCGGTGAGCTACTGCCTGAGGACCGCTACGAGAGCTGGTGCTCCGAGCGTCGCGGCGTCCTGGCCGAGTTGCGTGTCCGGCTGCTGCTCGGGATGGCAGAGGCACTTGAGCGTAGCGGCGCCTATAACGATGCGGCAGACCGGCTCCGCGACGTGCTCCAGCAGGACCCGACGCTTGAAGTCGTTCACCGGCGGCTCATGCGCCTGTACGTGCGGATGGGTACACCCGACCAGGCAGTGCGCCAGTTTCATCTCTGCGAGGATGTCCTGCTGCGGGAGCTTGATCTCGCCCCTCAGCCGGAAACCGTCTCGCTCTGCGACGAAATACTCACAGGCCGGCCCGCGCGGCAGCCGCCGAGTCCGGATCTGGCTCGTGACCGGGCCGGCCTGCGTCGCTCGCCGCCTGTCCAGGCTGCTAACGGCGGGCCCTTCGTCGGCCGGGAACGAGTGATCCAGTGCATGTGCGGTCAGCTCGCGCGACGCGATGAGGCCAAGGCGGGCATGCTCGTTGTCAGCGGAGAAGCCGGAGTCGGCAAGACCCGGCTGCTGGAGGAGTTCGCAAGCCGGGCGAGGGAACAAGGAGCCATCACGCTCTGCGGGGGAAGGGGCGCACATGCGAGCAAGTTCGCTTGCGGCCCGTTTGCGGTTGCGCTTGAGGACTACGCGGCAAGCCGGTCGGAGGCCGAGCGTACCGAGCTCGCCCGCACATATCCGGCCCTGGCACGGTTCGTGCCGTCGCTGGGAGCCAGGAGTCCGATCCCGGTTCCGGCACCCGAGCTGCGTGACTATCATCTCGATCTCATCCCTTCCGTTGTTCAGTTCCTGACGGACCTGGCTCGCACCCAGCCTGTCCTTCTGGTCCTCGGTGACCTGCACGAGGCCGATGCCGTCGGCCTAGACCTGATCAGGTACCTGGCTCATCTGGCCGTCCGGGGGCGCCTGCTCATGGTGGGGGCGTTGCGTGACCCGGATATCGAGGCGGGCGCCGGGCTTCGGCGAATGATCGAGGCGATGACGCGAGAGCGTCTCTGGCTGAGAATTGACCTGCACTGCTTGTCCTCCCGCGCGACCGATCAGCTAGTACGCGCGATGCTGCCCGGCGTCCGCGTCAGCGACGACACCCTGGCGGAGATCTACGCACAGTCACGGGGCAACCCGCTGTTCGTCAGGGAGCTCGTCGAGGGCATAAGCTCGTGCGGCGATCCGGACCCGCAGAGCTCCTCGTGGCTCGCCGCGCGATTGCAGACCCGTACGCGTGCCCTCACCGCGATGCGACTGGCACTCATGGATGAGCCCCTGCGCCGGGTGCTGGGGCTGGCCGCTACCGCTGGTGCGACGGAGATCTCGTTGAGCCAGCTCCGCGCTGGGGCGGCGGCGCTGGAACCGCCTTTGGCCGTTCCGGTGCTCTTCGACGCGCTGGATCGCGCGCTGCAGATAAACCTCCTCGAGGAACGGGATGAAGGCTACGCGTTCCGGCACCCGTTCGTTCGCTCGGCCCTGTATGACTGTCTTCCGCGGCATCGCCGGGACGAGCTCCGTGCCGCTCTGGCCGCTCCCGGTGCAGGAGCTCACGCTCTATCGACTGCTCACCCGGCAGGGATCTGACGTGTCTGGATCTGAGTCAGCCCTCCGGCGGCGCCCGTTGGTTCCCGATCGACCCTTCTCATGTCTTCCATATTCCCTGGGAAATTCTGTGCGAAGACGGCTGGAAGAGCGCTGGAATGCACGCAGGCCATGGTGGAAGGTGAGTGTATTCCAGTCATCGTGGACCCATTCGATCTTGATTGGGCTTGCGCGGGCCAGGGTGCGTGAACCTCATCACACGTCAAGGCGAGACAGCCAGCCAGGGTCCCTTTGCATTACCAGATCCTTTGGAGCGGATGGTCAATGAGTCGCGATCGGCTGGCGTCGGCCCGCAAAAGGTTGTCAGGCCGGGTTCTCATCGTGGTCCTGCTGCTGGCGGTGGCATCGGCTGCTGGATTGATGGCGATCAAGTCCTCACTGTTCCTCTATCTGCTATACATCGCCGTCTCGCTCCTCGTGGGAGTAGTTGGCGTGTCGACCCTCATCTGGATGCTTCATGCCTGGCGAACCCCGGACTCGCTGACAGAGAGCCGTCTCGAGGCTGACGGACGCGAGTCGGCCTACTCATTCTCGCTGATCGTTCCCGCTCGCCACGAGGTGGCGGTGCTTGAAACCACGCTCTCCCGCCTGATCAGCAGTGATCATCCGGACTTCGAGGTGCTCGTCGTCGTCGGCGCCGATGATCCGGGGACGCGCGAGGTGGCGGAACGCATGGCCGACCGCCACCCGGAGCGCGTCAGGGTCGTCGTCGACCCTAGCTGGCCCAAGAGCAAACCGAAGGCGCTGAACGCGGCGCTCCCCTATTGCTCGGCCACGATCACCGGCGTGTTCGATGCCGAGGACGACGTTCATCCGGCGCTGCTGCGGCGGGTCGACCAGTGCTTTCAGGCGACTGATGCAGACATCGTGCAGGCCGGCGTGCAGCTAATGAACTTTCGCTCAAGCTGGTTTACGATCCACAACGTCCTTGAATACTACTTCTGGTTCCGCAGTCGGCTGCACGTCCATGCCCGCCAGCGCTTCATCCCGCTCGGCGGTAATACGGTCTTCATCCGAACGTCGATCCTGCGTGCAGTGGCGGGCTGGGCAGACTGCCTGGCCGAGGACTGCGAGATAGGCGTGCGGCTGAGCACGCTCGGCGCGCGCACGGCTGTCTTCTACGAGCCTGAGCTGGTGACGCGGGAGGAGTGCCCGCCGACCCTCCGCGCCTTCATCCGGCAGCGCACCCGCTGGAACCAGGGATACCTACAGACCCTGGCCCGGGGCTACTGGCGCCGACTGCCCGCCCGGCAGAGGGCGCTCGGTGCGTATATTCTAGCGAGCCCTTACATCATGGCACTCGCGTGGCTGATGATCCCGGCCGCGATTGCGACTGCACTGGCCGTAAAGGCTCCTATCGTCATCACGCTCATGTCGTTCTTGCCGCTGCTGCCTATGCTGTCCATGCTCGTAGCGGAGGGTGTCGGCCTGGCGGAGTTCTGCCGACTGTACGGGGAGCGGCGGCCCTCGGTGCGCGACTATGTGCGCTTGGTACTTGGACTGCTGCTTTACCAGGCCGTTCTGGCCTTCGCCGCCGCACGGGCCGTAGTTCGCGAGGCGCGCGGTGCCCGGGGCTGGGAAAAGACGGCACATCTGGGCCTGCACCTCGGGCGGCCTGCCGGTGCAGGCGCGGGATCAGGGGTAACGGTCAACAAGCTGCCGCGGCGGGCAGTAGCCCGGTGGTCCGCCGCTCTCGGCTTGCTGACGTGGCCGGCGGCAGCACTCAGAGCTGCAGCTCTCGGAGTGCTGCCACGGTCGGCAAGGGGGGCTCGGCGAGCCGCGCCGATTCCCCGCGTTCCCGAGCCGCGGCCGGAAATGCACGCTCTGGCGGAAAGCCTCGTCGGCTCGCATCAGATGGTCGAGGCTCAGGCCGATGCGCTAGCCTCCCGGGCGATGGGCCGCCCCGCAGAAGCGGGCCAGCACGGGTACCTCGTGGCTTGGCCGACGGCGGATGTCCGCCAGGCCAGTAATGGTCGTGCCGACGTGCACTCCCGCTCTATCGACGACCTGTTCGGAGACGCTGGCGCCGCACCCCTGTGGGTCCGGCTTGACAGTGTGCAGGCGCCCCGAACGGCCCCGCTCTCACAGCCGGGAAGCCATCCAGGCGGCGTAGTGGTGAGAACAAATCGACTGCCCGGCGCCGTCCGAGACCTCCTGCGCGGGGCCGTCACGCGGCGCGCCGACCTCCTATTTCAGCTAGTATTGCTCGTCGTCGCCGGGGTGGTCGTCGGTACAAACCTGGCGCACTGGCCCGGGACCCAGTTTGACGAGGGTACCTACGTCGGCTACGCCTGGGCGGCGCAGCATGGCCGCCTCGCCAACTACACCTACAGCTACGGCCACCCCCCTTTCGCCTGGCTGCTGATCTCCTTCTGGACGGAGGCAGGCGCGGTACTGGGTCACGCCGTTTTCTCGATCGACCATGGCCGGGAGTTCATGCTTGTGGTGTGCCTGGCCAGTTGCTCGCTCTTGTATCTCCTGGCTCGTCGGCTCGGCTTCAGCCGGGTGGGCGCCGCGGCCGCGGTGATCCTCTTTGCTCTGTGCCCTATTGCCGTCTTCTTCCACCGGGCGGTACTCCTCGACAATCCTTCGATGGCCTTCGCGATCGCCGCGTTCGCGCTCGCATGGACGCCCCAGCGCCGACTCTGGGCATTTGCCGGCAGCGGGGCCTGCTTCGCGCTGAGCGTGCTATGCAAGGAGACAACGCTCGACCTGCTGCCAGCGCTGGTTGTCGCGGTGGCCCAGAATGCCGACCGGCGCACCAGGCGTTATTGCTTGACGCTCTTCCTGACCTTCTTCGTACTTACCGGAGGCTTCTATCCGCTCTACGCGACATTGAAGGGGGAGCTGCTGCCGGGGCCGGGTCACGTGAGCATGACGGGCTATCTCGTCGTCCAGCTGCTCACCCGCAAGGGCACCGGGAGCATCTTCAACCCGTACAGCCAGACCCACGCCATAGTCACATCCTGGCTCCAGCTTGACCCATGGCTGCTTTTTGCGGCGCTCGCGCTCACGCCAGTCGCGCTCGCACGACGCACTACGCGGGCGGTGGCACTTGCGTTCCTTATCCAGGCCGCAACCCTGTTCAAGCCGGGCTATCTGCCCAATATGTACGTCATCGGGATGCTGCCCTTCGCCGCGCTGATGGTGCCAGGGAGCATTGAGGCGCTGTGGTCCTGGGCCCGGTTTATGAGATTTCCGGCAGCGGTGTGGGCGACACGGGCCATGGTCGCTGGACTGGCGTGCGCCGCGGTGCTCTTCATCGCTCCGCGCTGGGCGAGCGGCGATCGCGTAGCGATGACCGCCAGGCAGGACGGCCCCGAGCTCGCAACAGAGCAGTGGCTCGTCGACCACGTGGGCCGCGACAAGCGGCTCATCGTCGGCGACCAGTACTGGATTTACCTCATCGAGAAGGGCTATAACGACCAGCCGATGCAGGGCGGGTTCTTCTCGAAGACGGTCGTCTCCTACTGGCCGCTCGACTACGACCCGGCCGTCAAGAAGGCCTTCCCGAAAGGATGGCGAGACTTTAACTACATTGTGGTGAACCAGGCCATGCTCGACACTTTGAACCAGACCCCTACATCGGCCGCGGCGATCGATCATTCCCGGGTAGTAGCCAGCTTCGGCCAGGGACTGCGCAATATCCAGGTTCGCGAGATCACCGTGACCCGCCGGTAAGCTCATGTCCTCGTAGGCTCGTACCTATGAGGCTGCTCCAGTGCTCGCGGCGCGGAGCGCTGGCCACCTTGTACGCGGTGCTCGCGCTCAGCATCATAGCGGCGTGTGTCGGTTGCGGTTCAGGACCCAGTCTGGTCGTGAAGGTCGTGGGGAACCGGCTCGGTGACGCGCAGGGCCAGCCGATCCGTTTGCTCGGCGTTGACCGATCGGGCGCCGAATACGCATGCATCGAAGGCCTGGGCATTTTCGCCGGGCCGACCGACAAGCATGCGGTGGCCGCGATGGCCTCCTGGGACATCACCGCCGTGCGCCTACCGCTGAACGAAGACTGCTGGCTCGGGATCAACGGCGCTCCGGCGCGATATAGTGGCGCGCGCTACCGGGCGGCGATCAGCCAGTACGTGATCCGCCTCAACCAGTCTGGGTTTTACGTGATTCTGGACCTGCACTGGAACGCACCGGGCACGGCTCAGGCAACCGGGCAGCAGCCCATGGCCGACCTTGACCACGCGCCGAATTTCTGGTCCTCGGTAGCGCGAGCCTTCGCGGCCGACCCGGCCGTCATCTTCGATCTCTATAACGAGCCGCATGGCATCAGCTGGCAGTGCTGGCGAGACGGCTGCGTCCTTCCTGAAGGCTGGCGCGCCGCGGGCATGCAGACGCTAGTCGATGCGGTGCGCTCAACCGGTGCGAGCCAGCCGATCATTGCCACCGGGCTGGACTGGGGTAACGACCTTTCCTTTTGGCGCCGGTTCCGGCCGCACGACCCGGCGAACCAGCTCGTGGCCGGCCTGCATGTCTACAATGACCTCACGTGCACCACTGTTGCGTGCTGGAACACAGACGTCAGGCCGGTGACCTGGACCGTGCCCGTGGTCGCTGCCGAGCTGGGTGACAAGACGTGCTCGGGCGCATTCGTTAGTAGCTTCATGAACTGGGCCGACTCGGTTGGCGTGTCTTACCTGGGCTGGAGCTGGAATCCTTCGGGCTGTGCTGGTCCGGCACTGATCAGGTCGTGGGACGGGCAGCCCACCGCGTACGGGGAAGTGCTGCGTGAGCACTTGGGAGACCTCCGCTCCGGACGGCCTGTGGCCGACCCGTGACCCGCCCGGCCGGGCGCCGGTGGACGGATCGGACGGGGGAGTGACTAGCCTGTTTGGGCCGGCCTGGGAGGGTATGTTTATATCTGTAGCCGCTGTGTCACGGCGGTTACCTGTCCGGGTTCGTGGGGTTGGCGGTGGATCTGACGGTTGCGGCGGAGGCGGTGGCCGGGCTGCCGACCTCGGGTGCGGCCAGGGGGCTGGGGGAGGATGCGGGCCCGGGTGACCGGGTGGTGGTGGGTGACATCCCGCAGGAGCCGCCTGGTTTCCAGCCGAGGGCGGGCCTGCTGGCGGAGCTAGACGGGGATGGTAGCGCGGCATCGATGGTGCGTGCGATCACCGGGATGCCGGGTGTGGGCAAGACGCAGCTGGCGGCCGGGTACGCGCGAGCCAGGCTGGCGGCCGGCTGGCGGCTGGTGGCCTGGGTCAACGCAGAGGACACGGCCAGCCTGCTGGCGGATCTGGCCGCGGTGGCCGAGGCCGCGGCGCTGTCCGACGGCGGCACCGGCCAGGACGCCGCCGCCGCGGGCCGAGCGGTGCGGCAGCGGCTGGAGGCCGACGGGGACCGCTGCCTGCTCGTGTTCGACAACGTCCAAGATCCTGACGTGGTGCGGCCGTTTGTTCCCGCCGGCGGCGCGGCCCGGGTGCTGATCACCAGTAACCGGCCGTCGGTGGCGAACCTGGGGGCGAGCGTCCCTGTCGGCGTGTTCACGGCCGAACAGGCGCTGGCGTTCCTGGCCGGCCGGACCGGCCTGGCCGATGCCACGGGAGCCGCCGCGGTGGCCGCCGAGCTGGCGTACCTGCCGCTAGCCCTGGCCCAGGCCGCGGCGGTGATCGCCAGACGGCACCTGGGGTACGAGACGTACCTGGAGCGGCTGCGGGCGCTGCCGGCCGGGAAATACCTGATCCAGGGGGAGGGGCCGCCGTACCCGCACGGCGTGGCGGAGGCGGTCCTGCTGTCCCTGCATGCGGTCCGGGCCGGCGACCAGGCGGGCGTCTGCACCGGCGTGATGGAGATGATGGCGGTGCTGTCGGCGGCCGGGGTCCGCCGGGAGGTGCTGCATGCCGCCGGGCAGGCGGGTGTCCTGGCCAGACGCAGGCGCCGGTCCGGGGTGGGCGCGGATCTGGTAGATCGGGCGCTAGCGCAGCTGGCGGAGCGGTCGCTACTGACCTTCAGCCTGGACGGCCAGACCATCATCGTGCACCGCGGGGTCATGCGAGTGGTCCGGGATCGGCTGGCCAAGCTGGGGCGGTTGACGGCGGTGTGCCGGGCCGCCGCCTTGGTGCTGCACGCGCGCGCGGGGGCGCTTGCGGGTTCACAGGACCGCCCGGCCGCCAGGGACATCCCCGAGCAGGTGACGGCGCTGCTGGAGGCCACGGCTGGACCCGCAGGTGAGGCCGATGATGAGCTGGCCAGGTCGCTGCTGTCGCTGCGGTTGTGGGCGCTGTATTACCTGAATGAGCTAGGTGACAGCGCGCCGCAGGCCATCGCGGTCGGTGAGTCGCTGATTGCGGACTGCGAGCGGGTGCTGGGCCCCGACCACCCCGACACCCTGGCCTCGCGGAACAGCCTCGCCATCGCCTACCGGGCGGCTGGCCGGGCCGCCGAGGCGATCCCGCTGCACGAGCAAACCCTGGCCGCCCGCGAGCGGGTGCGGGGCCCTGACCACCCCAGTACCCTGGCCTCGCTGAACAACCTCGCCATCGCTTACCGGGCGGCGGGCCGGGCCGCGGACGCGATCGCGCTGTACGAGCAGGTCCTGGCCGCCCGGGAGCGGGTGCTGGGCCCCGACCACCCCAGCACCCTGGCCTCACGGGGCAACCTGGCCGGGGCCTACCGGGCGGCGGGCCGGGCCGCGGAGGCGATCGCGCTGTACGAGCAGGCCCTGGCCGCCCGGGAACGCGTGCTGGGCACCGACCACCCCGGCACCCTGGCCTCGCGGAACAACCTGGCCAACGCTTACCGGGCGGCGGGCCGGGCCGCGGAGGCGATCGCGCTGCACGAGCAGGTCCTGGCCGCCTTGGAGCGGGTGCTGGGACCCGACCACCCCGGCACCCTGGGCTCGCGGAACAACCTGGCCAACGCTTACCGGGCGGCGGGCCGGGCCGCGGAGGCGATCGCGCTGCACGAGCAGGCCCTGGCCGCCCGGGAACGCGTGCTGGGACCCGACCACCCCGACACCGTGCAATCGCGGAACAACCTGGCCATCGCCTACCGGGCTGCGGGCCGGGCCGGCTAATGACCCTGACCTGGCAGCGCCGGAGGAAGCATCGCGTTCGCCCTGCCGACCGACAGCGCGGACGGCGTGCCGCCGCTGCTGGTGCCTTTGGACATGCCGAACTACTCGGGTTGCCCTGGACCCATATCACCTGGCCGAAGCCCTCGAGAATCGCGGTGCCTGCAACGAGGCAGCCGATCAGCTCCGCGCGGCGCTCGGGCAGGATCCCACCAGGGGAAGCGGTCCACCGCCGACTCATCCGCTTGTACGCGGAGATGGGCACACCCGACCAGGCCGTACGGCAATTCCGGATCTGCGAGGACGTGCTGCGGCGCGAACTCGGCATGGCACCCCAGCCTGAAACGGTATCGCTCTACCACAATATTCTCGGGAACCAGGTGCCGCCGCAGAGGTCCGCGGCCGATCATGATCCCTCAATGGCCGATCGAAACCGCGCGGTTGTCAACCGGCACCTGCCGGATGACAACGAAGCCACCCTGGTCAGGCCGTTTGTGGGCCGCGACCGCGTGATCCAGCACCTGCGCGGCCAGCTCGCGCGAGGCACGAAGAGGGGCGCGGGAATGATTCTCCTCACGGGGGAAGCGGGTATTGGCAAGACCCGGCTCCTGGAGGAGTTCGCGGCCCACGCGGGCAGGCAGGGAGCTGCTGTGCTCTGGAGCGGGCGGGGCGCACATGCGAAACAGTTCGCCTGCGGCATGTTCGCGGTCGCGCTGGAGGGTTACGCGGCGAGTCGCCCGGCGGCCGAGCGCAACGAGATAGCGGGCCGCTACCCAGCCCTTGCCCGCTTCGTGCCGTCACTGGGGACAAGCGGCGAGCCCGTGCTCGCCCACGGCGACTACCACCTGGATCTCGTCCCCGCCATCGTGCGGCTGCTGACCGATCTGGGCCGGGAGCAGCCGGTGCTTCTCGTCATAAATGACTTGCACGACGCCGATCCCTTCAGCCTCGACCTGGTCCGCTACCTCGCCCATCTGGCTGTCCAGCGGCCGTGGCTGATCGTAGCGGCGGTACGCGAAGAGGAAGTTGAGGCTGGCTCGGAGCTCCGGCGGTTGATCGAGGGCACGACGCGAGAAGGCCTCTGCCTGAGAATCGAGTTGTGCTGCCTTTCCCGCCGGGACTGCGACCAATTGGTGCGAGCGCTGCTTCCGGGTGCTGGTGCTGGCGATGAGCTCTTGGCACTTACCAGCGATCCCATGGAAATCCGCTGTTCGTCGGTGAACTTGTCCGGCAGCTGAGCGAGCGCGGCGATCCCGCATTCGCCGCGGGCGACCAGAATGAGTCAGGGCGCGCCGCGGCGCGGGTACCGGCGCGGGTGCGCGCCCTGGCTGCGATGCGGCTGGCGGCCATGGATGAGACCCTGCGCCGGGTGCTTGAGCTGACCGCCGCCTCCGGGGCTGCAGAGATCTCCTTGGCCGCACTGCGCACCGGGACAGCGGCGCTTGAGCCGCCCGTCTCCGATGCCGCCCTTCTTGACGCGCTGGACCAGGCGCTGCAGGCCCGCATCCTGGAAGAGCGCAGCGGGGGGTTCGCATTCCGGCATCCGCTCTTTCGCTCGGCGCTGTATGAGGGCCTCTCGCAGCACCGCCGGGACCAGTTCCGTGCCGCACTCACCACTGCGGCAGGACAGGAACCCGCGTCCGATGGCTGTGAGCTCGTCCGGCTGACGATGGGGCCACCACAATGCCGGCCGCGTCCCAGCGCGGTACCTGCGGATGGCCGCGCGCCCTGCCATACAGCTGGGGAGAGGGACTGGAAGAGGGCTGGAATCCCGGTGTCTCATCCTGGGGAGCAGGCACGGTGACCTTGAGCCAGCCGTTAAGGACGTGTCCGGCCTGTGTAGGCGTCCCGGCAGGCCAGGGACAGAGGTTGCCGCTTGGGAGGGATAACAAAGGTCACAACGTAATGGTCGGACGGCTTAATAAAGAAGAGCGGCCGAGGCTGGCCGCGGCCCCAATGCCCGCGGCCCCAGGGGGAGCACCGGACGGGGAACACTGGGCGACCTCGTGGGGTGCAGCGCGCGATGGGGCCCGCATTGTTGTTACCCGCGTGCAAGCATTCGCGCTCGTGCTGCTCGTGGCGCTGAGTGCCGTCTTCGTCGGAACGGCTGCACGCTACGCGCTGATCGTTTGCCTCGGGATCCTCACCGCTTTGTACTTCGCGACAGGTGTACACAAGGTGTGGCTCTTGATCCGCGGCGAGCTTGCGGGTACCGGTTCCGCAGCGGACTCTCACCACGAGGAGGCGGATGAGCTTCCCCTCTACACCGTTCTCGTGCCGCTGTACCGCGAAGGGAGGATCCTGCCTGCCCTGGTGGAGCGCCTCAAGCGGATTGACTACCCGCCGGACAGGCTGGAGGTTCTGCTCCTCATAGAGGAGGACGACGTAGAGACCCGGAGGGCTGCCAACGGCCACCCGTTTCCCCCCGGCATCCGCTCGATGCTGATGCCGGCAGGCCAGCCGCGAACCAAGCCGCGTGCGCTGAATATCGCCCTGCACGTGGCACTGGGGGAGTACATCGTCGTCTATGACGCCGAAGATCAGCCGGAGCCCGACCAGTTGCGTAAAGCGGTGGCTGCCCTGCGGGCGCTGCCCCTGGATGTCGTGTGTCTGCAGGCGCGTCTCAATTTCTATAACCGGCACCAGTCGGCTCTCACCCGTATGTTCGCCATCGACTACGCCGTCTGGTACAACCAGTTCCTGCCCGGGCTGACCGCCGGGCTTGCGCGGCCCAACGCGTTCGTGCCCCTGGGAGGGACCTCCAACCACTTTCGGGTCGAGCCACTCCGCAAACTCGGGGGCTGGGATCCGTTCAATGTGACCGAGGACTGCGACCTGGGCGTACGCCTCGGCCGCGCGTCCCTGCGCGTGGCCATGCTCGACTCGACCACCTGGGAAGAAGCGGTCCCCCGGGCACGACCGTGGGTCCGGCAGCGTTCCCGCTGGGTCAAGGGATACCTGCAGACCTATCTCGTGCACATGCGCCGGCCGGTGCAACTGCTGCGGGAACTCGGTGTACGCGGATTCATCGATTTCCAGATGCTCGTCGGGGGCAGTTCCCTTCTGCTGCTGGCCAACCCGCTGATGTGGGCGCTGACAGTGATGTATGCAGAGAGCAAAGGGACACATCTCGGCAACTTCATTCAGACGCTATTTCCGCCTGTCATCTACTATCCCGGGCTGCTGAGCCTGATCGTGTGGAATTTCATCTTCTTCTACTGCAACGCTTACGTGTGCGTACGCCACGACCTGATTGACCTGATCCGGTATACCCTGCTGACTCCCCTGTACTGGGCCTTGATGAGCCTCGGCGCCTGGGCGGGGCTGATCAGTCTGATACGCAATCCGTCCTACTGGGCCAAGACGGAGCACGGAGTCAGCCTCTCGGACGCAGAAGCCTCTGCTGCGGTCCCGATCGGTTACCTGCACACCGAGCGGCTCGCGGAGGAGGCCACGACCTGATGGAGGCCAGTACGCGGTCGGTCGCGCGCGACGTCGAGGCTCCCGTTGGCCTGCCAGCCCAGCCACTGTCCGCCTCGGGCCTGCTACCGCGGCTGTACGGCTGGATCCGCACGCACCTGACGGATGAGTGGTCGGTAGCCCTCATTGCGGCCGCGCTCAGCATTGCCTTCTTCAAATGGTACGGGGCACATGGTCTGACGGTCGCTTTCAATGACTCACGAGACCGTGAGCTGATTGCCCGCCGCGTCTTGGAGAGCCGTACCCCGGGCCTGGCCCAGTTCGGTGCCACGTGGCTGCCGCTGCCTGCGATGCTCATGCTCCCCCTGATATGGAGCGGCACGCTCTTCAGCGACGGGATAGCGGGCTCACTCCCGTCCATGGTCGCTTATGTCATCGCAGCGGTTTACATGTACCGGATGGCTCGTCTCGCGACGTCGTCCAGAGGGGCCGGATGGGTTGCCGCCGGGGTCCTGATGCTGAACCCGAGCTTTCTTTACATGCAAAGCACGCCGATGAGCGAGGCGCCCGCAGTCAGTGCCTTCGTGGTCTCTATCTACTATGCTCTGCGCCTAACCCATACCTATCATGCCCTGGACATAGCCAAATGTGCGGCGGCGGTGGCCACGGGAACGCTGATACGCTACGAGAACTGGGTGATCGGGATCGCGGTGGTCCCGATCCTGGCCTACACGGCCTGGCGCCGGCAGGGATATAAGCTGGCAGAAGCCTGGACGATACTGTATTGCCTGCTCGCCTTCGCGGGCTGCGTCGCGTGGATCCTGTACAACGCGGTGATCTTCCACGATCCGCTCTTGTCTTTCTTCTACGGACAGAGCTCGCACAAGTATTACGCCAACACCCCGGACTACCTGCTTCCCGCGCGCCACCACGCGATGTTCGCGCTGACGATGTACGGTCTGACCGTTGCCGACACGTTCGGCTGGGCCATCGTGGTCATGGCCCTACTCGGATTCGCCATCTTTGTGTGGCGCTTTCGCCTGCAGGGCAGGACGCTTCCGGTTTACCTCACGCTCGTGCCATTCGGCTTCTACTGGCTCGTGCTTTATAAGGGCGTTAATACGGAGAGCCTGCCCCAGCTGGGAACCGGGCTATACTACAACATACGCTTCGGCGCACTTATGATCCCGGCACTCGGTCTCTTCGCGGGATTCGTGGCCACCTCCGGGCGGGTGCTCGCCAGACGCGCTCTGGCGGGGACCGCACTGGCCGTGATCATCTTCTCCGGCGTCATTGGCTCGTTCGCGCAGACTCCGTTCGTTCTCCGCGAGGCCTTGTATGGTTACGCGGGCGACACCACGCAGACGGGCCAGGCCGAGGCGCAATGGTTCAACTCGCATTACCATGGCGGGAACGTCTTGAAATCATATGTCCCCGACCCATCCTTCATGTTCTACCTCTTGACAAAGTACCATTTCCCGGACCACGTGTTCGTCACCGATGCCAACGGAGCGCAGTTCACCGAGGCGCTGGCACGCCCTCAGAACTGGGTGACCTGGATTGTGGTGAACTCGGGCAGCAGCGACGCGGACCTTGTCTGGACCTCGCTCCACCGACGTCAGGACTGGCGGCACTACTTCGTTCTCCGCAAGACGTTTCCCGCTAATTCTTCTTACGGCATTGTCGAGATCTTCGAGAAGCGGTCCGGGTGACGCCCTGCCTGGCACCAGGAGTCAGGTTCGCCCGAACTGCGCCAGCACCGTGCCGGCAAGTAGGCCCTTCAGCGTGATGACGTGCTCTGTGGAGTTGTACGACCAGTTTCTGCTCGGCAGCGCTGTCCCGTTCACCGACACCGCAGCCGGCATCCGCGCCGCATACACCTCCGCCTGCGACGTACCGCCCAGCGGGTCGTTGCGGAACCGCAGGTACGTGCTGTTGTCGGTGCTGGCGGAGAGCACCTCGCCGTCGGTCCCGGTGAGGTACATCTGGCCGATGCGCGACGGGGTGTTCGTCATGCCGAAGGTCAGCGTGTTGCTCTGGGTGACAAGCGTCTCACCGGAGATGAAGTGGCTGGGAAATGCCGAGCCGTTGACGTGGACGGACGAGACGTACGGGGTGGATGGCGAATTGCCCCGTGCCTGGATGATCGTGTCCGACCGCCCATGGATCACGGCTCTGGTCACAGCCGGGCTGTTGATGATCCACTGCGCACCCGGTGACTGAATCGGGTAGATGCCGAGGTTGGCGAGAACCTCCGCGCTGGCATTGTCCGTGTAATACAGCGAGCCGCTGCTAGGCAGATTCTCCCACATGCTGAGCGAGCTGAACTCGGGAAGGAAATAGTTCCGGATCACGTCCTGCGACACCGACGGGCTGTCCGCCGAAATGGCGAGGTACGGCTGCACCAGCTGATAGTCGTTGTACCAGATGTTCGAACCGGCGTAGATGCTGGTGATCTTCGAGCTCATGGTGCTGTCGCCGTAGATGCCGGCCAGGCCCAGCCCGTCGTGCGGCTCGTCGAAGGCGTAGTTCGTGGCGGTGCCCTCGAACAGCCCGGCGTTGACCGGCGCCCAGCTGCCGTCGGTGTTCTTGGCCTCGAAGATCGTGCTGGCGGGGTTCCACGTCTTGAGGTATGCCTTGCCCCATGGGTAGTAAGTGTTGTAGGTAGCGCTGGGGTGCGTCTTTCTAAAAGGTGCCCTATATCGGATTTTTTCGGTCATGCGGCGAGGTTGAGTCGTTCGATGGTGTCCTCGTCGTAGCGGCTGAGGTGGCGTTCTTCGCGGTAGCGCTGCTTGTAGTAGCGCATGTAGT
>WNGG01001172.1_pt1 | contig 35401 bp, 35 predicted proteins | sample 5400661 | NCBI WGS metagenome assembly WNGG01 (sample SAMN13153372, study PRJNA577476) | soil metagenome | isolation source: 100 cm soil or saprolite under Garry oak tree replicate 1 | place: USA:California | collected 2016-06-15
CAGGCATCCGAGCCCCTATCCACGGAATCGTATTTCTCCATGGACTCTGGAGGAAGCACATGCGTCAACTGACTATTTTCTGCATTGCGATCATCCTGCCTGCACTGGCGGCAGGACAGGCGACCGTGATTTCGGGATATGCCGTGAACTGGGCGCCACCGGGAGTTTACGCGGAACCCTTTGTTCCGCTGCTATCGACTCCCTCGATGTCGTTCGAGAATATCTCGCCCTCGCCGGTGGGCGCCAGCAATGCAACTGCTGGAAACGTTGCGGGTGCAACCAACGCGACCCTTTCCGTCCTACCGGCGGGACCGGTGGAGCAATTTCCACCCTCCCTATTCCTTGGATCGGCAGAGTCATCGATCGAAGCTGGCACAGAAGGCGAGTCTCGCGCAGAAGCCACTACGTCGACCGAACCACGGCCGTTGGAGCTAGGCGCGGCGTCATTTCAGGATAGCTACGGAGTGGCGCAGCTTGCGGCCGGTTCACGTGCGCGGCAGCAGGCCAAGCGCTTGTACTCCAACCTTGATATCGAACGCATGAATCAGATGACGGGGATGGTGAAATACGAGGGCAAGACGGAGCGTCTGGAGTAACGCACTGTCTGGAGATTCAGCGCTGGACGAGATTCTCCAGCATTGCAAAGAATTCGGGATACGAGATGATAGCGGCGTCGGCTTGATGGATCCGAGTCTCTCCCTCGGCGCGCAGGGCGGCCACGGCGAAGGCCATTGCGATGCGGTGATCGCCGAAGGATTCCACTTCCCCGCCGCGTAGTTTCTGTCCGCCAGGAATTTTCAGTCCATCGGCTCGTTCCTCCACCTCGGCGCCGATGGCACGCAAGTTGGTCGCAAGCGCGGCAATTCGGTCCGACTCTTTGACTCGCAACTCCTGCGCGTCCCGGATTTCAATTCCGCCTGAAGTGTATGGAGCAATCGCAGCCAGCACCGGTATCTCATCAATCAGCGCGGCAGTGTCGGCGCCGCTGACAAGTGCTCCGCTCAGGCTTTTTCCTTCAATCTTGAGTGTGCCCCGCAATTCGCCATGCTGTTCTTCGAGTTGCGTAACTGTGATACCGGCGCCCATCGAAATCAACAAATCGACAAGACGGGTTCTGGTTGGATTCATTAAAAGGTCGTTGATTACCAGCTGAGATCCGGGAAACACGGCGGCCGCGCACAAGAAAAACGATGCACTCGATAGATCGCCGGGAATGTGTGCCTCGATGGCGTGCAGTTTTTGGCCACCTTGAATTCGCGCTTCCTTACCTCTTTGCTTGACGGTTGCTCCGAACCCGCACAGAGCCAACTCTCCATGATCCCGTGTGGTCACCGGTTCTTCGACACGCGTTTCTCCTTCCGCGAACAGGCCGGCAAAAAGCAGCGCGGACTTAACCTGCGCGCTAGCCACCGGCATGTGGTAATCAATCGCCTTCAGGGGTCGACCGATAACTTTCAACGGAGGACGGCTGCCGTCAGCAGAAGTTATTTTTGCGCCCATCAGTTCCAGCGGGGCGATGATTCGAGCCATAGGGCGCCGGGAGAGCGATTCGTCACCCATGAGTTCACTGTCGAAGTCCTGCCCGGCCAAAATTCCACTCAGCACGCGCATGGTCGAACCGGAGTTGCCACAGTCCAAGGGTGCAGTTGGAGCGCGCAGCTTTGCGCCTCGTCCATCGAGTTCTACCGTGTTCCCGTTTCGTTTCCAGTCGACTCCGAGGGCTTTGAGGCATTTGAGAGTGCTGGCGCAGTCTGCTCCGGTAGAAAAATTCTCCAGGTGCGTTTTCCCTTCCGCGATTCCCGCCAGCATGGCGTAGCGATGGGAAATGGATTTATCCCCCGGCAGCCGTACAGAACCGGAGACATTCCGGGCGGGACGGATCACAACTGTGGAGCCTTTATTCATTACCGCGGATTGATTCTTGATGGTTGCTTTGTGCATTTCGCAGTAGGCGACTGGAAGGAGCCTTAAGTCGACATCTCAGGCCAGCGCTTTTGCGTCGGCGGTTGCTTCTTTGAGAATCTCGGTTGGCACTTCTCTCATGCTGACGTGAAACTCGAACATCGGAGTCTCGGTGCCTGCGGAAACCTCGCGATTGGCTTGGGACTCCATGCCGCGCCATCGGCTGACCCAAAAATGCTCACGTCGAGAGACTCTTGCTCGATGATGTTGGTGATGTTCAGGATCAGCAGAAACACGCGGTTTGCCGCGATGCTGACGTCAACAGCGGGGCCATCCCCCTTGGCGTTTACCACCGTCTTCTCGGGAACAAGAAAGGTGTCAATCATGGCGAGAATTGTAGCCGAAAATTGTGGTAATGACAGCTCAGGGACGCGACTCAACCTAGATCCTGTATGTCGGTCTTACCGATTCAATCGCTTCGTAAGATCCTTCGCGAAAAGCCGCTCAGGATGACCCGGCCGATTCTGAGGATCTAGGCCGCATGCACTGCATCCAGGAACTGGCGCAACACCTTTCCCGCTTCCTCGGGCCGTTCCCAGACGGAATAATGTCCCACTCGCGAAATTATCTTCATCTGACTGCCGGAAATGTTCTGCTTCATCAGTTCAGCGTCGGCCACGGGCGTCAGCGTGTCTTCATCGCCCACAAGAATCAAGGCTGGGACGGAGATAGTTTTCAACGTGGGAGTCGAATCTGGACGCTCCGCCATTCCCTTCAGCACCAGGCTGATATCTTCCGGCGACATCTTCAACATCATCTTTCGCGCCGCCTCTACTAAATCTGGACGAGCATGGCGAGTGGTTTCGCCCAACAGTTTGGGCAGCATGCTCTCGATGAATGGTTCCACGCCGCGCTCTAGGACATCTGCGGCTGATTGCAACCGGCCAGCGCGGCCTTCCGGCGTGTCTGGTTGCGCCTTGGTGTCGATGAGTGCAAGTGCGGATACTCGGTCACGGTTTCGCCGCCAGAATTCGAACAGCACGTAGCCGCCGATCGATACACCCGCGAATGCTGCCCGGCCCACTTTCGCATCATCGAGGATACGACTGATATCCGCAGCATGCTTCGCCATCGTCGCTGGGCCTTCTCCTACGCCGGAATCTCCATGACCGCGCAGATCGGGCAGAACCAGGCGATAGCGAGAGGCCAACAGCTGTGCAGCCGGCAACCACAATTCATGATTTGCGGGGAAAGGATGCAGCAAAACAACCGGTGGACCGTCGCCCAGGATCTCGTATGAAATTTGGGCGTCACCGCTTTGAATTGCGATCATCCTAAAGATTTAAACACAAGAATGCCTTCCGGAAATCGTAGGCCATAAAGGCAAAGTGGGCGGACGCGACGATCTCCACACTATTAGGGGTTCGTGACCTGTTGCTGCCCACTTGGCACTGGATGCATTTCCGGTTCTTCCGGCATGACAATCCAGGCAATGAGGTAGGACAGCAATCCGAGACACGGGGGTATGAGGAGAAGGACTAGCCACACCACGCGTACGAGCGTCACATCCAGATCAAAATATTCGGCAAAACCAGCGCACACACCCGCGATTTTGCGGTTCGCACGTGAACGGACCAGCCGCTTACGCCCGATCACTCCACCCACTCGAGTGCCGCAGTAGGCGCACAGGTTGGCATCGTCCTGGATGACTTTTCCACAATAGTTGCAATACATGGGTTTCCTCCCGCGCTGTAGGATACGCTGGGTTGAAGCAAAAAGTTCCGTTTTCGCTACTCTTGCCGGTACGCCTCTTTCATGCGTTTACGCGCAGTCTCGGCCGGAGCAGTGTTCACATTGGTCGCAACCACCGCCTGATATTTCTGAAGGGCAAGTTCGCGTTTTTTCAGCACATCGTACATTTCACCCGCGCCCAGGTTGGCTTTCTGTAACACCTCGGGGTCGGGTTTCTGAATCTGGTTTACTTGCTCATAAGCTGATGCCGCGCCTGGATAGTCTTTCTGGGCGCGCAACAAATCGCCCAGACTGAGCGCTGCCAACTCATAATGCAAATCAGGATACAGTCCGTCGCGCCCGGAGTGCCAAATCTTCTGATAGGCGCTGACAGCCTCTGAATTGTGTCCGGAAGCGCGCAACAGATTTCCTTGCTCCAGAGCGATCAACAGATTTTGTGGATACCGGGGCACCAGACCGTGCGCAATTTCCAGGGCTTCGGGATACTTGTGCTCCCGGCGGAGGAACAGGAGCAAAACAATTTTTGCGTCGGTGCTGGTTTCCCCGCCTCCGGCAGCAGCTTCCTTGAGATAACGAATCCCTTTCTCTTTGCTACCACCTTGTCCGATCACCTTCACTAGGATTTTGACCCCCCAGGGCAAACTACCCAGCACGTAATTATGCGCACCTACAATCAATTTCGCATCGGTGTAGTCGGGGGAAAGTTCTAACACTTGTTCGTGATCCTTGCGCGCTCCCACTGCACTTTTCAGCGCCGAATACCAGGAGCGTTCGACCAGCGCGGTGTAAGTCGACAGTTGTCCACGAGTGACGCCGCGGGCATAGAGTGCGTCAACATCTTTGGCATTCGCAGCCAAACGCTTTTCCTCGAGTCCGCGCGCCGTCTCTACTAACTCTTTGATACGTTGCTGCACCTTCGGGTCCGCGGGACGATGCGCCGTGGCCACAAAACTGTCGTTGGCATACTCGCCGGTGTTCAATGCCCCCATGCGATACAGCTCTTGAAACAGCACTGCGGTCAGAAGATGGTTCACCGCGAACGGATCATCAGGATGTTTCTGCAATACCTGCTCGAATTCCGAAATCGCGTGCGTGTAATCCATGTTGTAAAAGTGGTCGAAGGCGGCGGTGTTCAGAGGATCCGCAGGGCGGAACGAAAGCTTTTCGGCAGACGCAGCGTGCGTGGCCACCAGCAGTAGCAAGCAAATGAAGCAGCAGTAGTGAGGCGCGCGCCGAGGAAACAACATCGGAGCCTCCGTTGTGAGTTGCGCACAGTTTACCTGAAGGGAACCGTGGGGTCGCGTACCACAAAGGTCACCGTGGTTGAGTAGGAGTTTCAGTGGGAGCCGCTATACTGCGCTCAGCGAATCTTTCTAAGTAACGAAGTAAATCTTGCTCTGCCTGGGTCAGAAGCAGGAACCCGAGAATTAGCAAGTGCCTCGGTCAAAAGGGGTTAGAAGAGCGTATTTTTTGGCCACTGGTTTGCGATGTAAGTAGTGAGGAGTTCCGCATGGCCGAGCTAGTCCACGACGCACAGCACGAATTCTGGCGCCCTCCCATTGCCCAGCAAGAGGTTGCGGCTCCTGCCATGCTTGAGGCCTGCGATAGTTGTGGCACCGAGTTCATAGTATCGGCACGCTTCTGTCATGCTTGCGGCGCGGCCCGGCAAACGCAGCAGGCAAGCCTCCCGGTTGCGCCTCGTTGGACTCGCCACCTTGAATTTCAGAACATCAAGCGCATGCTGGGGCTGTCCACAGCTTCCCTGATTGCCTTCTCTATCGGCTTGTTATGCCTGCTGGCGGTAATGGGTGTCGGAATCGTTTACACGGTTCAGAGTTTTGCTGACTTTCAGGCTATTCAGTACTATCGCGTTCAGTGGCTGCTGGCTGCGGTTGCGGCATTCATGGCTGGGCTTTTACTGAATCGAAACTCCCGCCCTTAACGCCAATACCGCCGCCGTCTCTTCGCAATTCAGCGTTGATTCCATTTCTACCGCATCCTCAGATCACCGGCTCCGGATCCGCAATAATAGTTCGTCGCTGCTGATACATACGATAGAGATGATGCACCGGCCCAATGCCTTTACCTATCGGATGCGCGTTGACGATAGCCGCTGAAACGTACGCTTTCGCCAGCAACACAGCTTCTGGCAAGCCCCTGCCTTGGGCCAGGTGACAAGTTATCGCGGTAGCGAAGGCACATCCCGTGCCGTGGGTGGAAGAGGACCTCTGCCGGTCAGACTTGAAAACTTCTTGCTCGACGCCACGCTTACTCGTGAAGCTCAAAAGATCAATTGCCTTCTCCAGATGGCCGCCAGTAATCACGACTGCGGCAGCTCCCATGGTGTGAAGTTTGGCGGCCGCTGCCCGCATCTGCTCCACATTGGTGACAGGCAATTCGGTCAGGCTGGAGGCTTCGTCAACGTTGGGCGTTACTACTGCTGCTCGTGGCAACAACCTCTCAATCATTACCGTCACTCCAGTTGCGTCGAGCAGGCGGGTGCCAGAAGACGATGCCAAAACGGGGTCCAGCACCACATTGTCCAGTTCGCGATGCTCAAGAAAGTCTGCTACTGCCTGGACGACTTTCGCCGATCCCAACATTCCGATGTGTATCGCCGCAATTTCGAGATCCGCTGCCAGTTCTTCAAGGGTCTCGGTCACCAGCGGGGGTTCAATTGGTTGCACACGTCGTACTCCCGCGGTGGATTGCACCGTTAGCGCGGTGATGCATGCCACGCCATAGCATCCGTGGGCGGCGATGGCCTTGATGTCGGCGGTGACGCCGGCACCAGAGCTGGGATCGAAACCGGCAATCGATAAGACGACGGGCGGAGGTTGGGTCATATGGGGAATCTATCGAAAGGCAGTGGCTAGTGGCTAGTGGCTAGTGGCTAGTGGCTAGTGGGCGGTGACCACAGACGTGCCGCCAGATATCTGCTGCTTCGCGCCTTTAGTCGCTGACGTACGGGGACAGCGCCTAACGGCGCATTGGCTAATGTCACGGTACGGGATCGCTGAAGCGATGCCCTGACACGAACTCACAACTCGATCTACCAACCGCTAGCCTCTGGCCACTACCCGCTGCACACCGTCCCAAGTTGCTGAAACTAGGGGTAACCTGTTACTTCACGCCTATCCCATTGAATTCATTGTAGTTGTAATAATTTCACCCTGCGCGAGTCATGGTTATTTACTACATAGTTAACAACTAAGATGTTTAGATACAGCGACATCTTCGATGTTACTCAATATTTACGTGAGGTTACGTGAGCGATCTAGTACTAAGTGGTAACTTTATACAGTCATTTACTGATTGACAGGGGGAACCTAGACGGTTAGCATCGCCCAATCCTAGGGGAAGCGGTGGGGAGGACAAATCGAGTGCGAGGTGACTGAATGGGAAGAAGCATAGCTCATGGACTGGCGATAGTTTTATCGGTCGTTAGCCTGGGAGCCGCCCAGAGGCCAATCAGCTCAGAGTCCGGTACTCGCCCCAACGTACCCAAACGTGTAGTACTAGAGTCACGCAAAAGAGCAGGAAGTCCCAAGCCCTATCAAGTGGGAACGGCTTCCTGGTACGGAAGCTACTTCCACGGCAGGCCGACCGCCAGCGGCGAACCTTATAACATGTACGACCTTACTGCGGCTCACCGCAGTTTGCCTCTCGGCACTTGGGTCCGCGTCACCAATTTGCGCAATGGACGAGCCGTGATCGTGCGGATCAATGACCGGGGTCCCTACGTTGCCCCTCGAATCATCGACGTTTCTTATAGCGTGGCACGCATTCTCGAGTTCAAGGCTCGAGGCCTGCAACGAGTGCGTCTGGACGTGGTCCAACCGAGTACAACCCTGGCCATGCTGCGCCAGTAGCGTATTCGCTTTAAACCTTCTACACTCCCCCAAGCATGCGTGATCCGCGGCAACGGTTGATTGTCGCTTTGGATGTACCGTCGGCGGCCGCAGCACAGAAGATCGTGGCGGCGGTGGGCGACTCTGCCTTGACGTACAAGGTGGGTATGCAGCTCTATACTGCCGAAGGCCCCCGGGTAGTTCGTGACCTGGTAGCCTCGGGGCGGCGGGTATTTCTCGACCTCAAATATCACGATATCCCCAACACTGTCGCGGCGGCGGTACGCGAGGCCACCCGGCTTGGGGTCAGCATGTTGACGGTCCATGCTTCCGGCGGAGGCAAAATGCTGCGCGCCGCCACCGAAGCGGCTCGTCTCAATCCTTCCATGATGGTATTGGCGGTAACGGTGCTTACCAGTCTGGGCGACAGCGATTTGGACAAACTGGGAGTGCGCGGTCAGGTGTCCGATCAGGTCTTGCGGCTAGCTGCGCTGGCCATTGCCGACGGCTGCCACGGAGTGGTTGCCTCGGCCCAGGAGGCGGCCGAGCTGCGCAACCAACTAGGCGGCGAGTTCGCGATTGTGACCCCGGGAGTGCGTCCGGCTGGTGCGGGGCACGGCGACCAGTTGCGGGTTGTCACGCCGGCAGAAGCCATCGCTGCGGGGGCTACGCACATTGTCGTGGGACGGCCCATCACGGAAGCTGCTGACCCGGCCAGCGAGGCCCGAGCGATTCTGGGGCAGATTAGTTTTTAAGCTTAGAGTAACTTCTGGAATTCTTGTTCCTGGTTGAACGGCGACGGGTTATAGCTTCTCGTAGAATTCGCAAGCCGAGCACGATATAAACACTCCGCCGGGGATCCCTCGCTCACGATCTTTCACCCGTTTCACAATGCGAGTTGGTTTGCCGCACTTGGGACAATCCGTGCTCTTGGAGGTGTCCATCACCTTTTTTCGGTCTGCGGTCTTCGCGATTTTAGCCATCGTTTTCTCCTGATTCTCTTACGACCCGCACAATCCTGCCAGGCCGATTTTCTGCTCTCTCTGTGAGTGAAGGCGGTGTCAGTACTGTTTAGGAAAAGCTCTGAAGATTACTTATCTCAACTCTCGCCCGCCTCGATTTTACCGCAAGGTCGCGGGCTCTGTCTTGCTGGAGCGAGGAGACGAATTTCCAATTTAAAATTCCGGATTTTCTCATGTCAGATCTCAGATCTTAGTTCTCTGTTCTCAGACTCTGGCTATGCCTGCCACTCCGGGCTTTGCCGCCATCTTCAATTGTTCTCCTTCGCCGCCCCAGCCGCTGCGAATGATGTTGGTGTAGAGAGCGAAGGCGCACGCCGCAGCCAAGACCAGCAACAATAACCCTTGCCACATCGGACCAAGAAGCACATGGCCCAACCCGAATAATGCCAGATAGACCATGGCGCAGCCTAAAACCCAAGACAAAAGATTGCGTCCCAGGTCTCTGGTCGCTGGGATTTCCGGAGCGAGTTGCGCGATGGGTTGCCATCCGGTAATTTGCGGGCGCACGTCGCGATAGAACTTCAGAAGAACCTGTTCAGGTTCCGGCTTGGTGGCATAGGTGACGATCAACCAGACCAAGGTTGTAACTGCACTCGTGGTTAGAGCAGTCTTGGCGAATACAACTGTGCTCGAGCCCGAGAATGGCGCCGCCCAGCGCAGGAAGATCGTCATGACCAAAGCCGTGGCCATGGCCGAGATTTCGCTCCAGGCGTTGATCCGCCACCAGTACCAGCGCAGGAGATAAACGCCGCCGGTGCCGGCGCCGACTTCCAATACAGCCTGCCAGCCTGAACGGATATCCGCCAAGAGCACGGAAACAAGGGCGGAAGCAATCACCAACAGAACCGTCGATACACGGGACATCATCACGTAATGCTTGTCGTCGGCGTCGCGCTTGATGAACCTGCGATAGAAATCTGAAACCAAATAGGACGCGCCCCAATTGAGCTGGGTGGCAATCGTAGACATGAATGCGGCCATAAATCCGGCGACTACGATGCCGCGCAAGGCCGGCGGCACGTGTTGGCTGACAACCAGCATGTATCCGGTCTCGGGATGTTCCAGGTGCGGGTAGAGGACGATTGCGGCCAGCGCGGTCAGTATCCAGGGCCAGGGCCGCAACGCATAGTGCGCGATGTTGAACCACAGAACCGAAAGCAATCCGTTGCGCTCATCCTTGGCGCTGAAGATACGCTGTGCGATGTAGCCGCCACCGCCGGGCTCTGCTCCGGGATACCAAAATGCCCACCATTGCACTCCGATGTAAACCACAAAAGTCAGCACGGGCAGCAGCCACAGTCCCTCCTGGGACCACGGCCGCGAGAAGTCAGGAAAAAATGCAGCAGCATCACCGGCGCTTGGTCCGGCGGCTGCGCGCATCTCTGCCAGTTTGTGAAGCAGAGACCTCATACCTCCTGCGGCGGAAACGGCATACCACGCCACTCCGATTACGATGGACATTTTTAGCGCAAATTGGAACAGATCCGTCCAAAGCACACCCCAGAGGCCACCCAGAGCTACGTACAGACCAGTAAACGGAATCAGGAAGAGAACACAAATAGCCAACGCGCGGTGATCGCTAACCCCCAAGGTGGTCGCCACAATGCTGGTCATGGCTTTCGTGACCCATCCGAGGATGAGGCAATTCATCAGCAGCCCGAGATAGACGGCGCGGAAGCCACGCAAGAACGCGGCGGGTTTACCGGAATAGCGCATCTCCGCGAACTGCACATCGGTGAGCAAACCAGAACGCCGCCAGAGCCGCGCGAAGAGGAAGACGGTCATCATTCCGGACAGAAGGAAAGCCCACCACAGCCAGTTTCCCGCAATGCCCTGCGTGTACACCAGTCCAGTGACCACGAGCGGCGTGTCGGCAGCGAACGTCGTCGCGACCATGGACGTGCCGGCGAGCCACCACGAGACGTTGCGTCCGGAGACAAAGTAGTCGTCCACGCTCTTGCTGGAGCGTCCGCGAAAGTACAAGCCCAGAACTAGTGTGATCGCCAGATAGGCGATAACCGCCGTCCAGTCGAATAGGGTGAAGTTCATGGCTGCAAAGGATACACCGGATAAGAATATTGCCGACGTAAAAATGAAGGTCCTTCAGATGGTTCTTGACATGGATTTCAAACAAGAAAGCCGCCCGAGATTACCCTGGGCGGCTGTTAAATGTGGGTGCGAATGCGGTTACTTTTTTTCTCTCCTCTCGCCCTTCGTTCTGTGGGTGTTGTCGTACTGAATGCCAGCTTGAACGTGATTGATCGCCTGGTGAGTGAGGTTCAAAGCCTGGACGCGGTGTCCGCCCTTATCTCGATCCGCTTTCTCCAACTCTTCCGCGGCTGCCCGCAGATGCTGGAGCGCTGCCTGCATGTGGGGCTGGTCCTCGGCGTAGAGGTATCGCGGAGCCAACAAAATCAGCGCAAGTGTGAGCACTATTCCGATATGGGTTACGTGAGTTCTCATGCTCTCTCCTGTTGGGACGATGGTCGGAAATTAGTAAAAGCTGAGGTTTGCTGTCAACCAAATACCAACACGTAACGTTCCAGGATGAGAAAAAAATCTCCCTATCCGGTATAGAGCATCTCCACTACCGTGCAGTCATCGTTGAGCGGAGTGCCGGCACAGAAGTTGGCCACGGCGGCGAAAATATCTTCGAGGGTTCCGCTTTTCGCGGCGACAGCCTCTAAACGCTCATTGTCGAAAAAGTCCCCACTGGCGTTTTCTGCTTCGGTGACACCGTCGGTCACCAGCACCAACCGGTCACCCGGATGCAGGTCATAGCGATCGCTCTCGTAAACGGCATCGGCCAGCAGGCCGACCGGCAGATTGCCGTGCGAGGGACGGATGATCTCGTGGTTGCATACGAGTAGTGGCGGAACATGACCGCAATTCACATACTCCAATTCCCCGTCCTGGCGGATACGGGCGATGATCACAGTCGCGTATTTTTCACCGATATGCTTATGAGTAAAAAATCGGTTGACTGCGGCCACAATTTCAGTCAGCGGCATCCGGGCGATCAGCTGCGAATAAATCATGCCTTGAAGGGTTGAAGCCAGCAGCGCTGCCGAAACTCCCTTGCCGCTGACATCAGCCAGCACCACTGTCAGGCCATCTTCGGTGTTGACGGCATCAAAGAAGTCTCCCCCAATCTCTTTACAGGAAAGATTTCTGCCGCTCAACCGCGCGAACGGAACTTCAGGAATGGTCACCGCCATCAAGCGCTGCTGGATGGAGGCCGCGATGGCGAGCTCCTGCTGATAACGCCGGGCGGCCTCTTCGGCTTGCACCAGGCGGGCGTTCTCAACCAACGATGCCGCTTCGTGGGCAATGGCGCGCAGAATGTCATTGCTCACGCTGGATATATCTCGCGAGGCGAATCGCGAGTCCACATATAACGCGCCCATGACCTCGGCCGAAGTTTCCGAAGGCGAGGCACTTTGCGCATCACGAGTGGCCTGAATTTGAGGCTTGCGTAGTGGAATGCAGATGACGGTTCGCAGATCGTAGGCAACAATGCTCTGCCGTCCTGCCAGATCGAGTGATCGACTGGTGTCAGTGGTGACGAACTCAGAATTCGATTTCAGGGCATCTTCCAAAATGGAATGAGAAATAGTCTTGTCGTCCAGCAGGGGTTCGCCTTTGGAGTTGCGACCTGCTGCCAGACGCAGATTGCCATCCTCGGCTTTCAGGAAGACATAGCCTCGTTCGGCACGGGTAAGATTCAGCGTGGCATCGAGCAAGGTCACCAGGATTTCATCCAGAACCCCGATAGTGTTCAACTTGCGCGCGGCTTCCAGGAAAAGCGTCAGTTTTTCAAGATCGGTGGTTTCAGTAGAAATGTGCATGCCAGAGATCTGGCTAAGAAAATCACGGGCGCTGTTCGTGCTTGCGTTGTGGGGATGAAAAATGACGTAGGCGACATCGCGGACGCCGAATTCAAGGCGATCATTCCGTTCCAGGGTCTTGCGCTGAACCCGCTCGCCGTTGACGAAGGTCCCATGCTTGCTGCTCTGATCGATCACGCAGAACTGCCCGTTTTCTGAGACGATCAGGGCATGATCGCGAGACACACGAGGATCCGCGATAACCAGATCCTTATCAATTTTTCTCCCCACGCTGAAGGGACTATGGTCGAGATTAATGTTGCGTTGCTCATTGCCCTCGACGAAGACCAGGATGGGGAATATTCCAGAGCCGGCGTTCGATATCGGACCAGTAATGGTTTGGAATCCCATGGCGACTGCAGAGGCTCTCGCTTCTACTCACTCTATAATGACAGCACTCGAGGTCGGCGGGAAGGGGGCATAAATCGTTCTGCCTCCCTGGCTGACAGCTTTCTGAATCCTCAGCCCTCAGGCAGCTCCACGCCGAAAAGCGGCAACCGCCTGTTGCTCGGTATCATAGACTTCGAAAACTGTAACCAACTTCGTGACCTGCAAGACGTCCCGCAGCCGCTGGCCGAGTCCGGTTAATTTGACATCGGCGCCGCCGGAACGTGCCGAAGAATAGACGCCAACCAATGTGCCGAGGCCGCCGCTATCAATATAAGTAACTCCTGAAAGGTTGAGCACAATCTGCCGGGTTGAACTCAACAGGCGCTTGAGAGTATCCCGCAATTCCGTTGCTTCTTCTCCAAACATGATGCGGCCGTGGCAAGAGACGATAGTGACTCCATCAGTCACCCGCGTCTCAATTTTGAGGTTCATCTCATCCTCCGACATCATCCCCACGAGGGTTCGAGAAGCCTAACCCGTGGTCTCAGACAATGCAAGTTTTGGACCCTTCATTTGACGAGCTTAGGATGGTTCTTTGCGATCCACGCTTCAACCAGCTCGTAGAAGTGCTTTGCGTTCGTGACAAGCTCTTTGGCCTCGGTTTCCGAGGCCACGCGTGATTGCGCGTAGTCGATTTGGTTGCGCTTGCGCCTGCAAGTCTCAAAGTACTCTGTCAGCCCTTCGGCCGACTTTCCGAGTGCAAGCGTGGCGCTCTCTAGAGATACTTGGTGATGCCCAGTCCTTGCGGTAATTCGGTAACCCGCGCACGCTACGGCCATATGGGCAGCTTGAAGAGCTGCGTTGTCCGCAGTAGCAAAGCGGCGATCGGCGGAAAGCCCTGCAACGCAGGCGTCTTCCAAGTCGCGAGCGATGAGCTGCCGCATGTTGTTCCGCTCCTGTCTGGACGTCTTGTGCTTTTGGGCGTCCTTATTTGCCAGTAATTGCGTCCAGCTCACGTTCGCTTCCCTTAACAAATTGCTTGGGGCGCTTCAATACAGCGGTGAGAAAATGATCATTCTCATTAACCTTGTCACGAAATTCATCCACGGAATACACGGTTACATTCAGCTCGCGGCCAAGAGCGCGCTCGGCTTTCCTAAGCGCCGGCGTCAATTCTGCAAGACCAATATTGCCAATGACCATTACGTCGATGTCGCTGGCCGCGTGTTCGCGCCCCCGGGCAACGGACCCGTACACAAATGAGTAAAGGATCTTGCCCCCAAAGGCTGCCACGGCGGTCCGAATCGTTGGGGCGATCCCGGTCGTTTTTTCGAATATTGCTCGTAGTTCGCGGTAGATTGGCGAACGTTTTTGCGCTCTGAAATAAGCACGGTTACCTTCTCGTCTCTGCTCAAGGATGCCGGTGTCGACAAGCGCAAACAGCTCACGTTGCAGGCTGGAAGGGGTCGTGCCCAGGTACTCCGCGAGCTCAGACAGAAACCACCATTTGTCCGGCTGGGTCAGAGTTGCAGCCAAAACCCCCTCCCGGGTTTTTGGGAAAAGTGCTTCCAAGGGGCGCTGTTACGCATAATGCGTAAATTGTTACGCATATTGCGTAAATATGCAACCCTTGAATAGGACGAAGAGCGAGCGGTAATGATAGAGCCTAATATCTTGAAAGGGAGACCACTTGCATACGATCACGTACTCTGCCGAGCCCTCTCCTGTACGGCCCTTCGCGGTATGCTTCTGAACGAAACAAAATCAGTGAGCATAAGAGCTGTGGCGCCCAGCACAGCCAGCGGAATCCCGAGGCTCGTATACAGCGGCAATGCCCATGCTTGCTGAACCACCTTCGCTGGCACGATGAGCCCCGCCAGGCTAAGACAAAGCGTAGCCAGCCAAGGCCACAAGACAAGTAAGCCCGAGACTACGTAAGCCAATCGCGTGATGCGACTCCGGTTCCAACTCGACTTGGCCTGTTGAACCAGGAGGAAGACGGCAGGGAGCAAGAGCAGCTGGTTATACGGCGCGACCATCGGGACGACGACCACGGTCGCGGCTAGAACTACGGCCGTGGCCAGGGAAAAAGCCGTCGTGCCGGCCGGCTCGCGACGTAGCCGCCAGCAAACAGCTGCCAGCGCCAGCAAGATCAAACCGCTGATCGCTCTTCCCCACCCCGGCGTGACCAGAACGTCCAACAGCGATCCCGCGCCGCCGGTGTATTGCCGGTAGGCTGTAATTGCCTGGCGAAACTTTGTCAGCCATCCCGGCAGCAGGTACTCGGATCCGCCGAGGACTGCAGCCATGGTCAAGGCGAATCCCCAAAAGAATCCTTGGCGCCGGCGCCAGTCGCTGATTGTCCACAGGATTAACCATGCCGCCAACGGCCAAACCAGTTGAGGTTTTATGGTGGCCAGGGCCAGCACGATGCCTGCCAACAGAAAATGGCCGGAGGTCAGCAATAGGGCGCAAAGGGCGATGAATCCGCTTACCACAAGGCTTAACTGCTGGAGCTTGATTCCCTGCACCGCAGGAAAACTACCAATCGTCAAGATAATAAGGATCGCGGTGGTAGTCGCCGAAGGACGCCAACGTAATGCGCGCAACCAGAGCGGAACGGTAGCTATCGTGATGATCAGCAATAGCCAGCGGAAGCCAGCCTGCACGACCGAGAACGGCAGCATAACGGTCGGAGCGAGCAAAAACACAACGTACACCGGGTAAGCAAAACCTTGCTGATCTTTGGGATCGTCATGACGAGCCGGGTCAAGAGGACGTCCGTAGTAGCCGGCCTGGATTTCCCGCGTGACATCGCCGCCGTAGGGATCGCGATGATGGAGCAGCAACTCGCGCGCGCCCAGCCAGCGCGGATAGACGTCTGAAAGATTGCCCCGCGGGCGCCCATGTGCGGCTGCATCAGCCCGCTGATAAGGGACCAGCACATACTGCACGTAAAACCACATGCTTGCCGCCAGCAGCAGCGCAATCACCAACCCTGCTTTGGGATTCCTTAACAATAGGGTGGCCGAAACGGAAACGCCCCATGTTACAACTTATTGCGAACGATCCTTTTGCGAACGACCTTTCCCCATGAGATTGCGAATTCTCGTTTCGACCGTCATCGGAATCGCCAGCGGCATATTTTGTTGGTTCCTGCTCACCCACTTTCACCAGGGCGCAGCAGACTTCACTTGGGCGATTCGCGCTGCGAAGTATCTGTTGGCAGGAAAAAATCCTTACGACACACCGCTCGAGCAGTATCCGATGACCGCGGCGCTATTCGGATTGCCGTTCTTGTGGATGCGTCCGGAAGCCGCAGCCGGCGCCTTCTATGGCATCAGCTCAGCGCTGCTGGCTTTCGGTCTCACACGCTATGGTTATTACCGGTTGCTGATATTTCTTGCATATCCCTATTGGGCAGGCATTCTGACCGCACAGTGGTCGCCACTGATCGTGGCCAGCGCTTTCTTTCCACTATTGCTTCCGGTGACTATGGTCAAACCACAAATTGGTTTACCGGTTGCGCTGACCCATTTGACCCGCCGCGGAGTGATCGCATGTGCCGTGGTTTTACTGCTCAGCCTGGTGGTAATGCCGCGATGGCCATTGTTGTGGGTGGGGCAACTCGGCTATTACGAGCACTTCATACCATTGCTGGTTTTGCCGGGGCCTTTACTGGCACTTGCGTTGTGGCGTTACCGTGATCGGGACGCAATTTTGTTATTGCTGGCGGCGATCATGCCGCAGAGGTGGTTTTTTGACTCCTTCATCTTGTGGCTGATTCCAAAGTCTCGACGCGAGATTCTGGCTACCGTGTTTTTTAGTTACGGAGCTGGCATCTGGCGCTGGTATCACACCCCTCACAGCTTCACTGAGGTGGGACGATGGACGGTGATCTTCATCTATCTGCCTATGCTGGGAGTTGTGCTTTGGCGAGGGCTCGTTAAAAGAGACAAGCCTGCCATCGTACCGTCCGAAGCGGACTCACATAGCTTGCGTCACGGGAATCTGGCTGGGACTTCCCAGCCGTGAGATTTCGCTCGCCAATCCCCATGTCCAGAACAGTAATACCGGAGTAAGCAGACTCAACTTCCCATATTTTTGCAGAAGAAGCATCTGGAGCGGACTGACGAACAACACAAACATTGGTCCCATGAGAGCTATCCGACTCCATCCACCCTTCACATCGACTTCTGCAAGATGATTCGTCAGCAGCATGACCGGCAAAAATAGCAGGGCTAGATCGTAGGTGTTGGCGTGATAACTCACAAGAATCGTGCTGACCACCACCAAAGAGAATCCCAGATCGAAGGCTGTTCCCTCTCTTGCAACTCTCCACTTCGCCGATGCGAACAGCAGCAAAGCAGCCGACAAGACTGCCACCACGAGTTGAATAACCAATTTCGAACTGTGCGCCGCGAGAAAAGTATGGAGCAGGCCGCGCAGATTGGGCATGTCGACCGGCACGATCGCGCCATGTCCCATCACGGTCTCGACATGCCACACGAACGAGGGATAGCTCAGCGCCGCGTTCCAACCAATAATGGCTACTGAGACCATTGCCAGAACGAAAGCTACTACCGCAAATCCGAGCAGCGCTTTTAGTCTTTTGTGAAGCAACAGGATGAATACGAGAGGCAACACCAGGTGAAACCGGAAGAGTCCGAGCCCCAGCCAGCAACCTGCGGCCAAATCATTGTTCTGTTTTAGAGATACGAAAGCGAGAGTAAAAAACAGTAAGAGCGGAAGAATGTCCTGCCCCTGCAATAAATCGAAAAAGATAGGATAAAAAGCCAGGGAGACGAATAGCCAAAACAGGGCGGAGACGTGCCTGAGTTGGGGCAAGTGATTCCGAAGTAAAAATGGGAGTGATAGGAGAATCAGAACATTGACGGCGTTCCAAAGCAGATAGGCCATCGGGTACGAAAACCATGCGAAGGGTACAAACAGAAGGGCTTCCCAAGGCGGGTGAATATAGGGCAGAGGACCTTGCCGAATGCTGACTCCAGCGGCAAATTCCTGCTGGATACGATACTGAGTCTGACTGTCGTACAACTGCTTGCGCACACCTTCACGCACGATTTTTCCCGCGGAATAGAGCGCTGTAAAGTCGGGATAACCTTTGCGAATCAATTCCCGCGACCGCCACGCAACTGCCACATGCAGGGAAAGCATTCCCGCCAAAAAAAACAGCACAAGCTTTTTGTATTTCTCCGGCTTCATGAAACCTTGATCTTCAAACCAGCCGATTCTACCTTGTGTGCCGGCTACGGTATCATCCACCGCAGGTGAATTCTTTCCTGCAAACGCGCCGGATTTTTGTCGCGGTGCTTGTGCTTGGCCTTTTTGCCCTGGCAGCGCGCGGCGTGTCCGATCCCGATGTGTGGTGGCATTTACGTACCGGTCAACTGATCGTCGAAAGTCATCAGGTCCCTCATCTGGATCCCTACTCATTTACGCGTGCAGGTCAGCCGTGGATCAATCACGAGTGGCTCTCTCAGGTCACGATATACGCTATCTATCGATTGGCGGGATGGGGAGGATTGATTGTGGCGTTCGCAATGATCGTCGCCACCAGTCTTTGGATGGTTTACCTGCGCTGCCCGGGTTGTCCCTACATTGCAGGGATATTCATGGTGTGGGGCGCCACCGCTTCGGCTCCGAGCTGGGGCGTACGTCCGCAAATGTTTTCCCTGCTGTTGGCTAGCATCTTCCTTTTGATACTGGAGCATTCTGACGAACATCCGCGCCTGCTGTTGTGGACAGCGCCGCTCACAGTGCTCTGGGTGAATTTACATGGAGGATACCTGGTTGGAATTGGCCTGACGATCCTGTTTCTTGTGGGTAACGTTTTGGAAGTGATGTTTGGCTCCGAGAACTGGAAGCAGGCTGCGCCCCACCTGCGCAGGCTGGCATTAGTCTTGGTCGCATGCCTGGCGGTGGTGCCTTTGAATGCGAACGGGATACGCATGTACCGGTATCCTCTGGAAACCCTCCGTTCCCGCTCCATGCAGACTTATGTCGACGAATGGTTTTCCCCGAACTTTCATCAAGCTAAAGAGTTGCCTTTTCTCTGCATGCTCCTGGCCGTTTTGCTTGCATTAGGACTCTCGCCGCGACGTTTGCGCGCGCGAGAAGTGCTATTGCTGCTAGCGACCATGTGGATGGCATTGCGCTCGGTACGTCATATACCGATTTTTGTACTGGTCACGGTGCCGATCCTCAGCGCATCGGCACAATTCTGGCTGGATGAACGTGGTGCGGGATCTTGGGTCGGCTCGACGGTAAGCTCGCCCCGATCACGCCGAAGGCTAGTGAATGCAGTGGTAATGGTGGCTTTCGTAGTCTTCACTATCCTAAGGGTGCGGGTGGTGATAAGGGACCAGCCAAAAACTGAAGCGCAGCGCTTTCCGGCAGCGACGGTGTCCTTCCTGGCGAGACAACGACCGCCGGGTCCGATATTGAATAACTACAACTGGGGTGGCTATTTCATTGCCAAACTGTACCCTGAGTACCGGGTTTTCATTGATGGCCGCGCCGACCTGTACGGCGATTCCTTTATGGATGATTTTTATGCCACTTACCACTTCACCGAGGGATGGAAACGTCCGATAGAGCAATGGAAAATCCGGACCATCCTTCTGCCTCCGGATGCTCCCCTCGTTACTGCGCTTAGATCGCAGCCGGGCTGGAAGCAGATTTATTCAGACTCTCAATCTGTCGTATTGACTACGGACGTAAGACCTTAGTAGCACTCGTATTCTGCAATATATATCTCGCTTCGCTTGAGCTGCTGAGGTATCATAAGGCGCGCATATTTGAGCCAACTGGATGTCCGGCCCTTGCGCGACCCTCCCCCCCACGTAAATTTCCTTCTTATCGCGAGGTTGAAACGATGGGAGTAATGCACAGGTTGTGGCAGGGGAATGCCGGACAGGACGTCGCTGAGTACGCCATCATGCTCGCGGTGATACTGGCTATTGCCGTGGGCACCATTCGGCTTATCGGCGTAAGTGCAGATACCGTATTTTCCTCCGTTGCGAGCGCGGTTCAATAGGTTGTAAGTTGTAGATTCATGAAAGGCAATGCTTTGGCGCGTTTGACAGCGCCGGGGTTTGCATCGCACCACCCCCCTGGACGGACACCCTCGCCAGGGTCCACAGACGTATCTCTAAGCCCGGGATAGAATGTGCAAGATTTTGTCGCCCGACTAGGGACGCGTCGGGTATTATGGGCGGGGGATTTGAGACCGTCTCCTTTCCCTTTCGCAAGCCATTGATTCAGAAAACAGAAGAAAAACGTGGTTAGGGGCCGAGGGTGCGCAGAAGCTTGCGCAGGATCGGGCTGGATGTATATCTATCAGCTTGATTAGTCGGCGGGAGCGTTTAGGGTGAAACAGATTTCTTACCGGCTGTGGTGGGAAGACGAAGCACAGGATATCGCGGAATATGCTGTAATGCTGGCCGTGATCCTGTTGATCGTCGTCGGCACGATCCAGCTCATCGGATCGAGCGCGAACAATGTATTCTCTTCCGTCGCCAGTTCGATTCAGTAGCCAGGCCGGGGGTTTTTGCCGCCGGGCTTTTGCTATCCGACTCCAGGATAGGCCGCTGGCTGCTCACCCTATTTTGCAATCGAGGCTGGGCGCGCCCTTGACCTTGCACGGTCTTGCTGTCCCTTTTCGGAGGCCGTGCGCTCATCGAGATTCCTGAGGAGTAGCAATGAACCGTAGCAGGCTTTTGTTAATCGGAATTGTCGCTCTGGCACTGGGCGCATTCGTCAGCTTCACCGTTTACCGCAATCTGCAGTCGAGGACAGGGTCAGACACTGCGCCCGGGGTGGATGTGGTTATCGCCGCCGGCGACATCCAGGTGGGCGCCAAGATCGAGGACAAAGATGTGAAGGTGGTCCGCTTCCCCTCCGGTGATCTTCCCCCCAGCTGCTTTCATCTGAAATCTTCGGTCGTTGGCCGAGGGGTGGTGCTGCCGATTGCCAAAGGAGAGTTTGTTCTCCCCCTCAAATTGGCGGGTGAGAATGCGGGCTACGGTTTGCCTTCCCTGATTCCACCCGGAATGCGCGCCGTCTCCGTGCGCGTGAATGAAGTGGTCTCGGTAGCGGGCTTCGTTTTGCCGGGCACACGGGTGGATGTTTTGCTCACGGGAAATCCCTCCGGCGCAAGCGAGCAGCAGACTACGACTGTGCTGGAGAACGTGGCCGTGATCGCCACCGGCCAAAGGCTGGAACGAAACGCCGCCGGCGATCCACAGTCGACTCCAGTCATCACTCTGCTGGTTTCCCCCGATGACGCGCAGAAGCTGACTCTGGCCAGTACTCAGGGACGCATTCAGTTGGCGTTGCGCAATCCTCTCGACACCAAGCAGCAGGACCTGGCTTCGATGAGAACCAATAGTTTATATAAGAATGTTTCTGCTCCAATGCCGGTTGTGCGTGAAAGACACAAGCGCAAGACGGTCGAACTACCCCCGGCGCCTGATCTTTATACGGTCCAGGTAATTCGCGGCAACAAAACAGACTTGCAAAAGTTCTGAGGCCCATTTCAAACTTCCGAGGTCAGAGGATATGTTGATTCGCTCCCGCAACCGGGAGAATGGCGAGATGAAAGTTCCTACCCTGGCGCTGAAGTCAGTAGCCGTCTTGCTGCTGAGTTCGGCGATGGTTGTGGGTTCGCAGGAACAGCCAGCTTCGAGCGTGCCCAAGGTCCAACCCTCGCCGGAACAACCGGCTACTGAGGCTCCTCAGACCGGATCTCAGCCGGCGCAGACGGAGCCTCAAAGTGCCGCGCCCTTGCGGGTGATGGTCGGGAAGTCGCTGCTGCTAAACACCAGAGAAAGAATAAAACGGATTTCTGTAACCGACGCGGCAATCGCCGATCCGCTGGTGGTTGCTCCTACTCAGATCCTGGTCCATGGCCGCGCTCCTGGTGAGGTTTCATTGTTGATCTGGGATGAATTGGAACGTTCGCGCAGCTTCGACCTGCGTGTGGATGTGGACGTCAGCGCCGTCGCCGAAGAAGAAAAACGCGTTTTCCCGGATGAGCAAATCGCGGTCACGCCTTCCCGCTCCGCCATTGTGCTGTCAGGGCACGTGTCCACCGAAGACGTAGCTAAGCGCGCTGGGATGATCGCGGATGCCTACTCCAAGAATGTGGTGAACGTGCTGACTTTCGGTCCGGTGGGCGCGCAGGAAATCCTACTCGAAGTGAAGTTCGCCGAAGTGGACCGCACCGCGGTAACTCAGCTTGGAATCAATCTCTTTGCCCCAGGACTGGGGAATACCATTGCACAAACCCAAACGGGGCAATTTGGAACCATTACCACCACTCACCCGGCGCCGACTATAGTTACCACCCCGACCGGAACGACCACGACGTCAACGCCGTCCACTGTGAATATCAGCGACTTTCTCAACGTCTTTGTGACCCGAACCGATGTTAACGTTGGCGCAGTCATTAAAGCGCTGCAGCAGAAAAATCTGCTGCAAATCTTGGCCGAGCCCAACCTGATCGCGGTCAATGGCAAGGAAGCAAGCTTTCTGGCAGGAGGGGAATTTCCCTTCCCCGTGGTACAACCTGGCAACGGAGTAAACGCGATAACCATTCAATTCAGGGAATTCGGCGTCCGCCTGAAATTCACTCCTGTGATCACGCCGAGCGGGAACATACACTTGAAAGTGATTCCCGAAGTCAGCACCTTGGATTTCGCCAATGGGCTTACCATTTCCGGCTTCAACGTGCCCGCGCTGAGCACCCGGAGGGCGGACACTGAATTCGAGTTGCAGGACGGGCAAAGCTTCGTCATTGCGGGTTTGATGGACAATCGTGTCACTAACATCGCCAACAAGATTCCGGGACTGGGCGACATTCCAATTCTGGGCAACTTTTTCAGGAGCAAGAGCACGCAAAAGAGCAATGCCGAGTTAATGGTTCTGTGCACCGTGCGCCGCGTTTCGCCGAGCGCTCAGCCGCCGACGGGGCCTGCGAATCCGCAGCCGTTTTTGGACAAGAACAAGTTCGATGGAAAGAAACCGTCGGGCAGCAGCAAGTAGAAATCTAGTTTTGAAAGTGAGCTTCGGCAAGTTGGTTGCAGTTAGGAATTTGTAGGGGCCCAAGCAGGATCAATGCCCGAACTTTCTGTAGTAATTGTCGCATCCGATAGTGAACAGCGTGCCGTGCTGCAGGTTCTCGTAGACGGCACCAGCGTAGCGCGGGGGGTGCATAGTTGCCCGACCTATCCCGTTGCCGCCACCGATCCTGTCGTACGCAGGATTCAAGGGGCGAATCCCGAAGTAATTCTGGTGGATATCCCAGTCGATAACGCGGCAGTGGCTCTGCGGGCGATCGAATTACTGCATCAAGAACTGCCCGACTCAGCCTTGTTTTGCGTTGGCAGCATGTCGCAGCCCCAGGTCATTGTGAACGCCATGCGGTCGGGAGCGCGTGAGTTCATTCAACGTCCTACTACCACCACGGATCTTCTGGAAGCCTTCGTCCGATTGGCTACAGCACAGCGAAAGGTGCACCGCGAAGGAGCGCGAGGTAAGGTTTTTACCGTCGTGAATGCCAAGGGCGGCAGCGGCGCCACCACCATTGCCGTGAACCTCGCTTTGGCTTTGCAGTCGGCCCATGGCAACGTTGCCCTCATCGACATAGCGCAACTCGGTCATGCCGCGCTGCACATGAACTTGAAACCGCTGTTCAGCGTAGCCGACGCCATCCGTAATCTTCACCGCCTGGATAGTTCCCTGCTGGAAAGTTTCATGACCCGGCACAGTGGTGGGCTGCAATTGCTGGCCGGGGCAAATACGCCGGTCAGTATGGAGCCTTCAACAGCGGAATTCGCCCGGCTGTTCGACATGCTGGTAAGTCACTTCCGTTATGTGGTTGTGGATGCGTCTTCGCGCATGGATGGAACCACACGGCTAGTGTCGAACCTGTCAGAGGCCGTGTTGCTGGTGACTCATGCCGACGTCGCTTCGCTGTGGAGCGCAGCCCGCGTGCAGCAGTATCTGGGAGAAACCGGCGGACGCGAGCGCGTACAACTTGTTCTTAATCGTTTTCGCAAGATTCCGGGATTTAGTGAAGCCGATGCGGAAGCTGCGGCGGGAGTAAAGTTACTGTGGAAGATACCCAATCAATATTTTGCGGTCTCCACTGCCATCGACCGGGGAATTCCGCTGATGCAGCAAAATCATACCGATATTGCCCGTTCCTTTACTGGACTTGCGGCTCGTCTAACCGAGAACGACGTCGATGTGAAGCGCACTGCCTGGTCGTTATTCAAGACCGTGTAAATTTAGTCAGACATAATCATGGGCAATTTGCAGACCTTCGAAAGAACCGAATATCAGCAGGTAAAAGCCGACCTCCATCGCAAGATCCTCGATCGCCTGGATCTGGAGAAGCTGGGCCGGACGCCGGGCGACGCCGCCCGCGAAGAAGTACTGCTGCTGATTCGCAACACCGTCAACAGCGAGGCCGTGCCCCTCAGCTTCGCCGAGCGCGAACGTCTGGCTCGCGAGATCCTGGATGAAATCTTTGGGTTGGGCCCGCTGGAGCCTTTGCTCAAGGATCCCAGCATCTCCGACATCCTGGTAAACCGTTATAACCGTGTGTACGTGGAACGCGGCGGGAAACTGGAGACCACCGGCCTCAGCTTCAAAGATGACCAGCACCTGATGCAGATTATTGACCGCATCGTCTCCCGGGTGGGCCGGCGTGTAGATGAGTCGTCACCCATGGTGGATGCTCGTCTGGCGGACGGCTCGCGTGTGAACGCCATCATTCCTCCGCTGGCTATTGATGGTCCGTGTCTCTCTATCCGTCGTTTCGGCCGGGATCCTGTGACGGCGCGCAACATGATCGAGAACAAGACTCTGACCGAACCTATGCTGGAGTTGCTCTCGACGATGGTAAAGGGACGGCTGAATATTCTGATCTCGGGTGGAACCGGCGCGGGCAAGACCACGCTGCTGAACGTCCTCTCGGGTTATATCCCGAACAATGAGCGAATCGTCACCATCGAGGATGCCGCTGAACTGCAAATGAAACAGGAGCACGTGGTAAGGCTGGAAACCCGGCCGCCCAACATCGAAGGCAAGGGCGCGGTGAGGCAGCGGCAGTTGGTCATCAATAGTCTGCGTATGCGTCCCGACCGCATTATCGTGGGCGAGGTGCGCGGCGAGGAAGCGTTCGACATGCTGCAGGCGATGAATACTGGCCACGAAGGCTCCTTGACCACGGTCCACGCCAACTCGCAGCGGGACGCGCTGGCCCGTATCGAGAGCATGTTCTCCATGGCTAATTTAAATATTCCGGAGCGAGCGGTTCGTCATCAGATCGCGTCGGCCATTCACGCAGTGGTACAAATCGCGCGCCTTTCCGATGGTGCACGCAAGGTAATCGCGGTTTGTGAGGTCACTGGGGTGGAGGGCGAGGTCATCTCTATGCAAGATATTTTTCTATTCGAACGGACAGGAATTGATGAGGGCGGCAAAGTGCGTGGAATTTTTCGCGCTACTGGAATCAGGCCCAAGTTCGCCGATCGTCTGGCGACCGGTGGTTGCCGCCTGCGTCCCGCATTATTTGAATCTCGGATGGAGGTCTAGAAAGCGGGGCTTTCGCTTCCGAACTGTATATGTTGATACTGACCGTCATAGTCGTATTCGTGGTTGTCTCGCTGGTCGTTTTTGCCATCGGCTCCCTGCTCGATCGGCGGAGCTCCCGCGCCCGTCTGCTGCGCGACCGGTTGGCCAGCGTGCAGAAGGCCGCGGAACGCAAGCCCAGCGAAGAACTGGCGTTGCTGCGCGACGAAATGTTGAGCGAGATTCCGGCACTCGACAACCTGCTGCGCCGATCCGCCAGAATCTCCAACCTGCAGACATTTCTCTCCCAGGCTGACTTGAAAACCCGTGCCGGCAACATCCTGATGTTGTGTGTGCTTAGCGGCGTGGCTGTGGCTCTCGTCATACTAGTCCTGACCCCATTTCCTCAATTTGCCTGGCTCGGAATATTTATCGGCGCCATCCTTCCATATTCCTATGCCTCCTTCCGTCGCACCCGGAGGTTCAAGAAATTTGAGGAATTATTTCCCCAAGCCATCGACACACTGGCCCGCGCCGTCCGTGCCGGGCATGCCTTTACCACCGCTCTCGAACTGATTTCCAATGAGATTTCAGAACCTATCGCTTCCGAGTTTCGCAAGCTGTTCGAAGAGCAAAAATTCGGCCTACCGGTCCGCGATGCGTTGCTGAATCTTACCGAGCGCGTGCCCCTGGTGGATGTGAAGTTCTTCGTCACCGCGGTCATGCTCCAGCGCGAAACCGGCGGCAACCTCGCCGAGATTCTGGATAATTTGTCTTACATGATCCGCGAGCGTTTCAAGATCATGCGCCAGGTACGGGTGTATACCGCACAAGGCCGCTTAACCATGCTGCTGTTGATGGGATTACCGCCCATCATCGTAGTCTCGATGTCGATTATTAATCCGGCGTTTATTCAGCCACTATTTGCAGATCCCATTGGCCACACCCTGATCGTCACCGGCATAACGCTTCAAACCGTCGGATATTTCATCATCCGAAAAATTATTCGGATTCAGGTCTAGAACATGGCAATGCTTCTGGCAATCGTATTGTTCTTGACCGTTGCCCTGGTTGTGTTTTCCTTCGGGGCGGCCGCCTATGCCCCCTCTTCCATGTTGGGATCGCGTTTGCGCGCGCTGGGATGGCAGAAAGCTGAACCGCAAGAGAAGCCGGCATTCAAAGAACGGCTGGAGCAGGCGCTGGATCCCTTGAGCCGGGCCCTACCCTTATCGCCAAGGGAAGTTTCTCGAACTCGAGCCTGGCTCATCCAGGCTGGTTATCGAGATGCACGCCACTTGACGATGTATGTTGGCAGCCGGGTGCTGCTGGCATTCATGGGATTGACGGTGGTAATTGCGGCTGCCGGCTTCAAGTCTTTGATTTTGATGGCGAGTATCACGGCCTTTTGTTTCTTCCTGCCACGATTCGTGCTGAAGCGCATGATCCGGGACCGGCAACGGCGTATCACGCTGGCATTGCCCGATGCATTGGATTTGACCGTGATCTGCGTCGAGGCCGGGTTAGCGTTGGACCAGGCCCTGATGCGAGTTGGCGAAGATCTACATCACGCGCACCCCGATTTGAGCGATGAATTTTACCTGGTAAACCTGGAGATGCGGGCCGGCAAACCAAGAGTCGAGGCCCTGCGCAACCTCATCGAACGAACTGGTGTAGATGATGTTCGCGCCCTGGTGGGTACTCTGGTTCAAACTGACCGCTTCGGAACCAGCGTCGCCCAAGCCTTGCGGGTGCATTCCGATTCGCTGCGAACCGAACGCCGCCAAAGAGCCGAAGAACAGGCTGCGAAAACCACCATCAAGATGATCATTCCTCTTGTGGTTTTCGTTCTCCCCTCTATCATATTTGTCACGTTGGGGCCGGCAGTGATCGAGTTAGTTCGAACATTGATGCCGGAGATGCGACGATGAAGTCGCAACTGTCAGGGGGCCGAACCAAGGAGTTGTGATGTCAGAACGGGGATCTGTGGGCTATGCTTTTAATCGGACGCGCCAGGCGTATCTCGCCACCCAGTTGTCCATCGCCGCAACCCACTGGTCTCGCCTTCGCGGCCTGATGTGCACCGAAGCCGACAGCTTTCATGCAGGACAAGGTTTGTGGATTGTTCCCTCTCGGGGAGTTCACACCTTTGCCATGCGTTTCCCGATCGATGTGCTCTACTTGAATGAGGAGAAGAATGTGGTTCACCTGGAACAGGATCTGAAACCCTGGCGAGTCGCTCCGGTACGCATGCAAGCCGCGTCCGTAATCGAGTTGCCCCGCAATATGCTGCACTCCACGGGGACATCGCTCGGAGATGAGATCGAGATTGTTTTGGGACAGGCGCGGGAGGCAAGCACGCAGTGAACGACGCACCCAAACTCTTAGTGGAATGGTCATCGCCATGGCAGGAATTCGTCACCGCGATCCGGCCCGCAATGGGGCGTTCGGGAGAACGTCTGGCAGGAGAGGCTCGCAGCGGATTGTTCCCTTATCGGGGAATGATGATCTCTTGGGTTCTGGAAGCGGTAATCTTAGTCGCCGTAATCATCGTGCCCACCCGGCTGGCTCAAATGCGTCCGTACGTGCCGCCAGTTCTACCTAAGTACGAGATTATTTATTTTTCGGGTGAGGAGCTGCCTCGGGCCGAAGACGCTGGCGGCGCACAATCCGGACGCTCCGGGCATGCAGGTGGACAGGAAGCCCATCATCGCAGCCAAACTATCCGCGTCGCGCGTGGAAATTCGCTTCGAGAAAAGGTCGTCGACGCTCCCAAGCTGAACCTTCCGCGTTCCGATGCCGCAGTGGCCAATCTTTTGGCCTTTAAGGCGATTCCCGGTCCCGCGCCCGCCGAAGGATTGAAATCTTCTGCCCGGCTTCTGGCGATGTCTCCGGCGGCTGTGGCCCCTGCGCCTCAGATTGATCGTGACAAGATGCAGAGTTCGCCTACGCTTGACGCTGCCGTAATTCCGCCTGCGCCCGCCGCTCACCGCGAATTGGCCTCGCTGCGGCTGCCGGGTTCGCATGCTGCGGAGATCATTCCGCCGCCGGTCTCGGCTCCGGAGCAATTTTCGAATTCAAATCCGCAGCTTACGCTGCCGGCACCGACCATCGTCGCACCAGCGCCGCAGATGACTCACGAGATTGCTGCGGGACCAGGATTCGGCGCGGGCGAATTGCATAAGCAAGTTGTGCCACCGCCGGTGCAGATGGGCAAAGCCTCAGCGGAGAATCGCAATATCGGAGGCTTGGGCAACGCGGCAGTGATAGCGCCTCCAGTGCAAGTAGGTGGGGGTTCGTTGCAGCATCAATCCGTCGGCGGCTTGGGCGGAGGTACAAGCGTGGTGCCACCTCCCCCCTCGGTCTCGGCGTCCAGTTCGGTGGGCGGGCAAGGAAGCGGAAATCGCGGTTTGGGACGCGGCGGTGCGCTGGATATTGGAACAGCAGCGGCGCCTCCGGCGAGCGGGGGCAGCAGCGCGGGCACAGGCGTTGTGGTTTCCAATCAGCCCGGATCCAAGGTTGGTGTGCCGGGAAGTGGCGGAACTGGCTCTCTGGCAATGTCTCCTTCCGGAGGAGAAAAGGCCGGACTCGGCGGGGCCGGTGGCGGCTCAAGCATTGGCCGTGGCAATGGATCGGGCAGCGGATTATCCGGTGAAGGCCCGGGTGCGGCCAAGGCTGGCCCCGGTTATGGTTCCGATGTGGCGGCGCGTGGCGGCATTTCACCTTATCCTGGCACTGGCGGCGCGGGCAGCGGGACCAGCGGGAAACCAGTAGTTCCGGGAGTTTCGGTGCGCGGCGGAAGCAACATTGTCACCCTTCCCGGTTTCGGTTCCGACGGAAACCAATCTGCAGGCGGCAGTCACTCATCCGGCACTGATAGTCATGGATCTGCGATCACTGTGGTGGCCACTTCGCGTTCCGGAGGCGCATTCAACTTCTATGGCGCGCTGAAGGGCGACAAGGTGTACACCATCTACATTGAGACCGGCTTAGGGACCGCAGTCATGCAGTTTGCGGATCCTACTTCTGCGGCGCACGCTTACGCCGGCGATCTCACCGCTCCCGAACCGATGCGCGCCGAGGTTCCCTCCGACTTGCAGCGCTCGCGGCTGGTGATCGCCTGTATTCTCGATCGCTCCGGATTGTTGAAGAATCCGCAGGTACTCGAACCCGGTGGCCGCGAAATGACCGGCAAGGTTCTGGCGTCGTTGCCTAACTGGAAATTCCGTCCTGTCCTGCGGGGAGATCAGCCGGTTGAGGTGAACGCGATTTTGGGATTTAATATCGACACGAGGTAGAGAGAAAGTACGACTTACGATTGTCGATTTACGATTTGTGATTTTTGATTGTTGATTTCAATCCCTCAACATCTTGTCTGAGATCTGAGAACTAAAATCTGAGATCTGAAATTATTTACTTGATCTTCTGAAAAAGCACCGCAGTGCTGTCCTCATAAATCAGGTTCCAGGTTGGCGTTACTTTCAGGATATTGGCTAACGAACCTCCTGTCGGCGCGAGCACGCAGTCCACTTTCCTCTCATTCAGAAATTTTTCCCAATCGGGCTGTACTTGGACTACCTTCAAGTAATCCTTTAAGAAGCGTTCGCCGTAGAGATCGTGGCGATCGTCTACAAAGACTCTGGGGTTGGGGAAGAAACGGTAGATCAAATATCCTCCCCAATAGTCCGGAGCAAAGATGGGGTCCTTGATGCCTCGCTTTGCAATCACTTCGGCAGCCTGCACCGGAAAGCGTTTGGCGTCGAAGTGCGCGTCCATGACCTGCCGCGCACCCAACCTTCCATGTTGTATGCAAACCACGAGCCCGAGGATCAATGCCAACGCTGGCCAAAGATGTCCCCGAAATCGCAACTCCATTTCGGTCATGCGAGAGGCAAATGCATTGCTACCTGAAATCAATCTTCGCAACCGGAGGCTCATCTTTTGTGAAGCGCCGACGTCTGAAATTGATGCTGAAAGTATTGGAGCGACAATCAGCGTCAGAAGTATGGACGAGACCGGCAGATTGCGCGACGCGTACAAGCCGCTATAGGCCGCGAAAATTATTACCAGCAAATGCGAGAGGCTCAATTTTTGCCGCTTTGTCGCCACCGCTGCCACCGTAATTAGCAACAGCGCGGCGAAACACTGTTGCGCTACGCCATGAAAGTTGGGGGAAAGAAACTCGTCAATGTGATTCATTAAGAAACGGTTGGAAAGATATAAATAAATGTGGACATGAAGTTTGTAACCGTAAGGGTTAACCAGCGTGGCGAAAAGTGAAAACAGGGTCGCGACCGCCAGACGTTTCAGCCATCGCCCGATCGTCTGCCGATCTTTTCTATCTGAGAAGTATCGGATCAATCCTGCGATCAGGTAGAGTCCACACAGTGCGATGCCGAGCAGAAATCCACCGTGAAGATTTGTCCAGAGCAGCATGATCACCGGCAACCAGAGCAAGCGGCGGTCCTGCTTGACGTGAGCAGCAGTTTCCAAAGTAGTTTCTGAACTATCGAGCAACTGAAACCAAATTACTGTCAAAAGCCAACTCAACACGTGGGGCCGCGCAAAAAAATGAATAGTCGAAGCGCCCACCGCCAACATTAGCAGGATCACGGCTACAGGCAGACTGCTTCCGCGATGCAGAGCGAGGCGAAGCACAAGTGCGAATGTGGCAGCGATCACAACCGCGGTAAAAAATACGACACCATTCAATCCGAGCCACTGGTAGATCGCGGCAATGAGCACGTCGTATAACCATTCCCAGGCATACCAAGTCTGGCCCTGCATGGTGTATGAAAATGTATCGGTGCGAGTGATCGAGTGGGTGAGTAGGATTTGTTGTCCGTTGCGAATATGCCAGCCAGTCCCGGCATCTTTCAGCAGACGACCCGCCAGCCCTCCGCCTGTCAGAGCAATGAGGAGAACGATGAAGATGAGATCTGCGACCGAGGGTATGAGTAACCGAAACCAGGGAGAGAGTATGCGAAGTTCTGTTGCCACTGACACTCGGCCTTCAACGGTTTGCGATGGATCTTGGATCAATTCGCTGGCCTGGAACTAGAACTAGAAGCTATCTCATATATGGCCCTGCATTGCTAGCATTCACCATGTGTAATGCGCCGTATACGTAATCGCCTTCTCTCCATCCGGCGGAATCGTCAGAGGAAACTCAATGGTCTTGCTATCCGTCCTTCGATACGGATCGGACTTAGCCGAGATATCCCAAGTAATCCAACGATACAGGTGCTCTACTACACGAACATCCACCGGCTCTTTCTTGTGATTGCGGACCTTGATTTCGAAAGATTCGTCAATCGTCTGCCGATTCGTGTCGACCCGGTAGTCGGTGCGGCGACGCTCGCCCGTTAGGTCGAAAGCATTTCCCGCATAGACACGCACCTTTTCGTCGTGCGGAGTGTGATCGATCACGTTCTCCCCGGTGAACTCAATTTGCCCATCGTCATTGCGTCTGTAGAACCGCACCCGCCCTTTGGGGAGCGGCATGCCCAAGTGGTTGGCTTCCGAGTTAGCGAACTCTCGCATAACCCATATTTTAGGATTCGATTCCGTACCATAGGAGAAATCATTGCGAATGTTCTCCCAGTTCCATCCGTTATAGCGAGTGGGGTCAAGTTTGAGGCCGTCATAGACGTAGATTTGTGTGGTCGAAACGTTACCCGCTCTTATGAACTCCACCTGTTTGGTTTCACGGTCATCCAGAGTGGTAGAACGGGCCAGAGTATACAGGTGATATTCGTCGAAGGTTCTTTCCGTCACCGGTGGGGTTTCTGCGCCGTTTATTGGGCCGGCACTCGCGAACACCTGTACTCGGTCATACATTTGTTCTGGTTGAATCTTGTTTACGTCTCCCGCCATCAGCTTGATACGAGCATTCTGAAAACGCTTGCCGCTCTGATTGTCCATTGTGACCCAGCCGACAACGTCGACGGCGTTTCCTTTTTCCGGCGCGACAATGTTGTAGTCGGCTTCCCAGGTCAGCCCCCCGGTTACATACGAAAATTCAGCCCGCAATGGTCCGGGGTTCGGGGTGGAGAGCAGCCATTGCAACGTCGGCTTGAGCACTGTGTCGTTGCCGAGGGTGGGGAATAATGGCGTTCCCGGCAGGCCGAAGCGCACCTTCCCGTCGACCTCCACGATGGGCTGCTCCGAGCCGCCCTGCGCCATCTGCGCCTGGTAATACTGAGTGCCGTACTGGCGCATCGCTATGGGGCTGTGAGGCACATAGCCGCTTCGGATGATCTTCCCCGGGACAATTTCTTGCTTGTTTTCGCGAGGCACCAGGAAGTCAATCGTTTTGCCTTCAAATAGTGAAAGCAAAAGCGACTCTGACAGCGGATCGGCACGGTAGTTTTGCTCCAGCACCTGAATAAATTGTTTCCCGGTCGGGTCGCGCAAGATCACGGAGTCAGGTTCCAGGTGCATAGTGATGTCCGTGACACGGACGCTATTCACGCCGGACTTCAGCTCTAACGGTAGTTCTTGGCGAACGACGGCAAAGTTCTGGTTGTAGATGGTTAGCGAAGGTTGAGCAGGATCATCGGTAGCAAGCGAGAGGGTGCACAGAGCAACCAGCCACACAAATCGGCGGATCACAGATCCTCCTATTCAATGAGTTTGGCTCTTTAAGGAACTTTGCTCAGCCTATCTTCTTTGGAACGCAGGAGGTAAGTACCACTTGCAGGACATTTCTGGTCAGTCGAAAGCTCAGGCGAGGTTACTGGCTAAAATGAAAAGGTCAAGCGATCTTGCTGCCGGATTTCCCCGCGAATACTGGTTCGCGCTCGAAGTCCCTCTGAGGAACCGTCTTGCGCTTTCGAAACGAGCTCAACCAGTTCTGGAAGGATTCCATGTAAGTATAGAAAACGGGCGTGATGTAAAGAGTGAGCAATTGCGAAAAAACCAATCCTCCGACCACGGCCAGGCCGAGCGGACGCCGCGATTCCGCCCCCGCACCAAATCCCAGCGCGATGGGCAACGTGCCCATGAGCGCAGCCATGGTGGTCATCATGATGGGACGGAAACGCAGCAGCGCACCTTGATAGATGGCTTCCTGCGCCGATTCGCCGCCGTCGCGCTGTTTTTCCAGCGCCACGTCGATCATCATGATGGCATTTTTCTTGACGATGCCCACCAGCATGATGACGCCCACGAACGCGTAGAGATTCAGATCGAGATGGAAGATCATCAGCGTGAGCAGCGCTCCAAAACCTGCGGACGGCAAACCGGAAAGAATCGTGATCGGGTGGATGAAGCTCTCATACAAAATTCCCAGCACCAAATAGATGACCAGGATCGCCATCAACAACAACAGCCCTAATCCGCTGATCGAGGACTCAAAGGCCTGCGCCGTGCCCTGAAAACTGGTGCTGACGGTTGCGGGAAGCATTTCCCGTGCGGCTTTGTTGACAGCGCTGACCGCGGCTCCCAATGACACTCCCGGACGTAAGTTGAATGAAACCGTCACCGCCGGCAATTGGCCCAGGTGATTGATGGTGAGCGGTCCCACGGTACGCGTGAGTTTGGCGACGGCATTCAACGGCACCAGTTGTCCGCTGCTGGAGCGGACATAGAGCATCGACAGTGCCGATGGGTCGAGCTGATATTGATTTTCCAGTTCTGTGATGACTCGATAGGCATTGTTCGGCGCGTAGATCGTTGAAATTTGGCGTTGCCCGTAAGCGCTGTAAAGCGCGTCTTCTACTTGTTGGGCGGTAACCCCGAGACTCGACGCTTTGTCACGATCGATATCTACGTTGACCTGTGGGTTCTTAATCTGTAAATCGCTAGTCACGTCTTGCAGCAGTGTCCGGAATTGGGGATCGCTGCGTAGCTGGCTTTCGAACTTAGGCTCGTCCTGATAAAGTTCGTCGGTATCCGGAGATTGCAACGTGAACTGGTACTGACTTTTTGTGAGCTGGCCGCCGATGCGGATGGGCGGCAGCATCTGAGGAAAAGCGTTGATTCCCGGAACCGACGCCAGTTTGGGACGGAGCTCCTGAATGATCTCTGCCGCTGATTTGCGTTCGTTCCGCGGCTTCATGCGCACAAAAATCCGTCCCGCATTGCCTCCTGCCGCCGTCGACATGAATGAATCTACCCACGGCTGCTGTAACACGACCTGAGTCAACGCCAACTGATGTTCGACCATGCTGTCGAAAGAAATGCCTTGCGGACCTTCGGTGAAAATGAAGATCTGGCCCTGGTCTTCATCCGGCAGGAAGCCTTTGGGGATCACAATAAAGAGATAGACCGTTGCCACCAGGACTGCGGCCGACACCGCCATGGTGGCGACGCGACGTCGCAGCGTGAACTGCAGCGTGCGATCGTAAACCCGCAGCATGCCATCGAAAAATCGCTCGAACAACGACCACAGGCGTCCGTGATGAGTTTCCGCTTCCTTCGAAGCTTGCAGGAACCGGCTGCACAACATGGGAGTGAGACTGAGTGATACCACGCCGGAAACCAGAATGGCCGCGCCAATGGTGACGGCAAACTCATGCAGCAATCGGCCGAGGATACCTCCCATGAACAGTACGGGGATAAATACCGCCGCTAGCGACAGCGTCATGGAGATAATGGTGAAACCAATTTCGCGCGCGCCATTGAACGCGGCCTGCATGGGAGGCTCGCCCATTTCCATATGCCGCACAATGTTTTCCAGCATGACGATGGCGTCATCCACCACAAAGCCCACCGAGAGCGTCAATGCCATCAGCGAGAGGTTGTCGAGCGAGTATCCCAGTAAATACATGATGGCGAACGTGCCCACGATGGACATAGGCAGTGCCATGCTCGGAATTGCCGTGGCCGACAGGTTTCGCAAGAACAGGAAGATGACGAGAATCACCAGAACCAGCGCCAGAAATAGTGTGAACTTAACGTCATTTACCGACGAGCGGATGGACACGGACCGGTCGTAGAGAGTGGCTACGTCCACCGACGGCGGCATCACGGTTCGAAAGCTGGGCAGCAGTGCCTTAATCGAGTCCACGACTTCGACGGTATTGGTGCCGGGCTGGCGTTGAATCGCCAGAAT
>WNGG01000759.1_pt1 | contig 35375 bp, 35 predicted proteins | sample 5400661 | NCBI WGS metagenome assembly WNGG01 (sample SAMN13153372, study PRJNA577476) | soil metagenome | isolation source: 100 cm soil or saprolite under Garry oak tree replicate 1 | place: USA:California | collected 2016-06-15
CTGTATCCAGGCTTCGAAGTCTGCTGTGCCCGGAGTTTTTCGGCAAGCGAGCGCATCGGGTGCGTCCATATAGCGCTTCACGGGCGGCATTCGGAGCGTATTTAATACCCATTTGGGGGTCTATATAACAGAAGAAGTACTTACCTAGTTGGTTATAATCCTACACTGTCACGCCCGCGCGTCCGGGAGGACCTTCAATCCCACCAGTTCCATTAATCATCCTTTTCCCTTCCCCTCTCTGGCCTTACCGCGTCGCGGGGCGGTTTTTCGCCGACGACTGATGCTCGCTTCTTTCGTGAAATGAAGCATGGCATTCCGCAGCAGCCAATTCGCTTTCGTTTGATAACCACGACCATCAGCTTTGAGCCAGGCAATGACGTCGGAATCCAGACGCATAGTTACCGGTTTCTTCTTTGGCCGATAGAACTTGCCGATTTCGGCTGCGCTCCAATCGAGAACTGGGGGCACGTCGGAAAGATCAATGTCCTCGTCTCTTTTTGCGGCGATGGTCCGGATGTCTCGCTTCTGTTCCTTTGTGAGCTTCCTCATAGGCCCTCCTTTCATGCGACTCAGCAGCACGCGCCGAAATGACACGGATGATTTCTTCGCCTTGTTTCTCATAGAAAGTATGCACGACCAGTAGAATCGAACCGGGCCTATGGCTCCAACCGTTATCCATCGCTCTTCATCTTCAGAAGTGAAGTCGCGTTGCGTGGGAGCGTAGGGATCATCGAAAACGAGCACGGCCGTTTCAAAACGAACGTCGTGCTTGCGAAGGTTTTGCCGGTTCTTCTGTTCATCCCATTCAAATCGCATAGGCTGGTCGCGACGAAAACAGAATATAGTCTCTATTTGAGATTGTCAATATAAGTGTATGTACAATTACCGGATGCGGGCAGCATGGCAAGACACGGGAGGTATGAAAACGAGTGACCGGCGCCGTTCGGCTGGCCGCCTAGACACTATGTCACACTGGTTAGAGAAACTAAGATTCGGCGAGTATGGAAAAGCCGGTCGTATGATCCATGGAATCCCCCGTTTCGCAACCCATGGACCCGCGATAGTCAAAGAGAATTTCAGTTTTATGACGTAATTGCTTTGAGAACGATGAGAGCTATCACGCGCAGCTAAAAGGCTGGCTCGCACGGCAACGCGAGGTTTATGAGATCATGGCTGGTCTTGTGAAGAAAGGCTTGATCAGCTCCGAGCAAGCAACCAAGCCTATGAGGATGAATATTTACGGGCGGCCGAGTGCGCACTCAAATCACTTTTCTCAAGGAGGCACCCTGGAACGACGTTGTGCCACCCGGTACCGAGGTTACTGGGATCGGAGGTTAGCCATCGAAAGACTTGGCACCGGCCCTTACCCTCTGCGAGGGTCGCGGCTGTTCCGGACTGCCTGGTTAGTGGTGTTTCCGGACATCTGCCCAGCGGGTTTCCCGGAGCGACTCCTCCGGCACCAAACGCAAGCAAAGGGGGCGCAAAGCACAGAGCATTGGATGCTGATTGGGAAATGGGATCGAGGAGCTTACCAGTTTTCAGGCCGAGGTCCGTTGTTCCCGGAATCCTTCGCGTAACCCTTCATGCGTGGACCAGCTCGCGCCGTTTAAGCTGGGAAGTGCCTTGATGGATTTTCCTACCTTCTCCTGGGCGAGCCGCAGGTCGTAGAGGCTCTGTAGATTCAGCCAAAACTGAGCGCTCGTGCCAAAGAAATGAGCGAGGCGCAGGGCGGTGTCGCCCGTGATGGCGCGCTTTCCTACCAGGTGGAGAGTTGTCTTTGCAAGGCTCATCTCGCGTCGGTGGCGTCGGATTGATTCTGCAATGTCAACGCGAATAAGATGGTCGGTGATTTTACCTCGGGGAGGAGACCATGCCCCACTATGAATACCTTTGCCAAGCCTGCAACAAAAAGTTCACGTTGGTTCTTACGGTTGCCGGACATGATAAAGGCAAGATCAAGTGCCCAAAATGCGGGAGCTCTAAAGTGGAGCAGCAATGGGCTGCTTTCTACGCCACGACTTCGAAAAAGAGCTGAAATCGAGTAGTCAGCAGCATGAATCCCAGCGCAAAACCTGCAGCCAAGGATGTGCCGTTGCCGACCGTCAGAGATGCGGCAAGCTGCAGGGCGCTCTTATTTGCCGAGCGCGACCAATCAGAGACGCCAGCTGAAGCAGCCCAGAGACTCGTCCGCCTGCAATGACAAATCAGCCGATTTCGTCGATTGGCCACGTGCCGACACCGGGGCGGAATTAGCGATCCAAACCGGTGTCAGGCGGATGCTCACCTGATGCGGGCGCACGCAGCGCTTATGATTTTTGCGCTCCTCCTCGGCGCAAGCGCCGTCGTGCTGGTGTGTGGCGCCGTATACCAAATCATTGGAACATTGCGGGACCGTAGGCGGTTTGTGCCTCCCGGACGCCTTGTCCGATTCGACAAGAGAAGGATGCACATCCATGTAATCGGGGAAGGCACACCGACGGTGGTCTTCGAATCGGGCACGGGAGCGTCCAGCCTGAGCAGACCCAGGTGCAGCGGGAAGTGGCGCAGTGCTCTCGTGCGGTAAGTTATGACCGCGCCGGACACGGCTGGAGCGATGCGACCTCTGAGCCGCGCACGGCACGGCAAATTGCGAAGGAATTGCATGCCTTGTTGAATGCGGCAGGTGTCCCCGGGCCATACGTTTTGGTCGGACATTCTTTCGGCGGCTATGTCGTAAGGGCGTTTGCCGATCTGTATCGCCACGATGTGGTTGGCATGGTGTTGGTGGATTCGATTCACCCTGCCGAATGGGTGAATCCGACCGCAGAGCAACTGAAGGTAATCCACGTAGGCATGCGATACGCTTGGATTGCCGCATGGCTGGCACGACTCGGGTTAATACGGTTCTGCTTGGCGCGTGTGGCGCGGGGCTCACCTCGCTTCGCGTGGGTTGCGGCGAGTGCGTTCGGTGCCAGCGCGACCTCGGCGGTTCAACGGATCGCAGGAGAGATTCGGAAGTTACCCGCAACGGTCCTGCCGAACGTCCGCGCGTTTTGGTCGCAGCCGAAAAGTTTCCTGAGCCTTGCACAGTACGTTGCCGGACTACCACTCAGTGCCATGCAAACCGCGGCTTCGCTCTCTCTTGGGGATCTGCCGCTGGTCGTACTTTCGGGAGACCATCATGTGCCGCCGTACACCGATTGGCGCGACCTAGCGCAGCTCTCCTCGCAGGCGCGGCAACTCCTGGTGGCCGACAGTGGACACTGGATTCATCTCGACCGCCCGGAGATTGCAACGCAGGCCATCCGCGAAGTCGTGGCCGCTGCGCGGTCCACTATGCTAAGGAACCTTCCTCCCCAACCTCACCAAATGCCCAATGAGTTCGCCCGTACATTCCTCGAACAAGCCAAGCCTCCGGAAGCATTTAGACGCCGTCCGCGGGCACCCTGTATCACCGTATCACCCGTATCACCCCGTATGGGTTGACAGGCCGGGACGATTTAGAATAGAGTATGGCGAATAAAAAGCGAACATGGATTTGACATTATGGCTGTGATTCCTGCATCTCACCGACTTCTTGAGCAAGGAGGGTTCGCCCAAGGACTAGACGGTTTTACTGCCCGCGCCCGCATACCTACGGAGTACCAGGCCACCGGGATTGCCGAAGTAGATGTGTTATTGGGCGGTGGATTCCCTCGCGGCTCTCTTGTCGAGCTGTGTGGCCGCGGCTCGTCGGGACGAACCAGCCTGTATTTAGCTTTGCTGGCACAAGCGACCGGGCAGCAACAGGCGTGTGCTCTCGTGGATGTGTCGGACTCTTTGGATCCAATGTCTATGGCCGCCACTGGGGTAGATCTGGCGCGCCTGCTGTGGGTTCGTTGCGGAAGCGACGAAGTGAAAGCGTGCGACCAGGTCGAGCAGCCCTCTGTGACTCCTCCATCTCAGCGGATAGGAAGAACGACGAGGCGCGACGACATGCTACTCCCAAGGCAAGCTCGCGAAGCGCAGAGGGCGGGCTTCGCCTGGCAACATCCTCGCTACCAAATGCGTGGCGTTGAAAACTCGATTCCTTCTTTGGTCAGGGACGGCAAAGCCAGAATAGACGACACGGGTATTCAGGAAGTGCAAACTGCAGTTCCTCCATTGGCGGGCACCATGCCCGCCGGCCTCGTCGCAGGTTGGGCTGAAGAACAGGTAGAACCGGACCGCCAGTTTCCCCGGCGCGGGGGCAATGTTCGTTGTCGGCGGCATTTTCCACGGAGGCAGTTTCAGAACACGGCTCCCGCTAGAGCGGGCATCACACCGTGGCCCTTCGCGAAGCCATGGAAGAGGCTGGAACAAGCCCTGAAGACGACTGATCTCCTCTTGCACAGCGGTGGTTGGGGTGTCGTTGTGCTAGATCTGGGAAACATTTCCTGGGTGGATGCGCGGCGAATTCCGATGAGCACGTGGTTTCGTTTCCAGCGCATCGTGGAGAATACGCCGACCATCCTGCTCTTGTTGGGAGAAGAGCCTTGCGCCAAGGGTTGTGCGTCACTGGCCCTGCGATGCTGCCGGAAGCGGGAAAAGTGGGGCCTTGCTGCCTCTTCCAAGGTCACGAATGTTTCGACTTTCCAGGGTTTCGAAGTCGAGGGGGAACTCGTGCGTTCCCGAACGCTGGAGCCGGCCGGTTCCGCCCGCTGGGATACGCACAGTCTGTGGTCCGGTAGTTCTTAGAAGCCACCGTTTCATCGCCAGTTTCCGGTTCCTCCTCTGAGGAGTTCCATCGTGCCTTTCGCGTGCCTTTTCGTCCCCGATTTTTCGGTACAAGCCGTGGTTCGCTTGGAACCGGAGCTTCGGAACAAGGCGGTTGCTGTTTTCGCAGGAGTTACGCCGCTCACGAAAGTATTTGGTGCAAATTCGGCAGCGAAAACCGCCGGAGTGGAAATCGGAATGACAAAAACGCAGGCGGAAGTATGTCCCGGCATTGTGTGGCGCCAGCGCTCGCTTTCTCAGGAATCAACCGCCCATTCGGCCTTGCTCGACTGCGCTTGGACCATCTCGCCCCGCGTGGAAGGCAGCGGCCAGGAAGAGTTGCCCGACACGGTAGTCGTGGACATTGCTGGCTGCGAGAAACTGTTGGGGTCGCCCGAGAAAATTGCCGGCGATCTGCAGCGAGTTGCGGCGGAAGTGGGATTCGACGCGAACGTTGCGGTTGCCGCGAACGCGGAATCCGCAATTTGTGCGGCCCGAGGATTTCCTGGCATTACCATTATTCCCGCAGGGGACGAAGCCGCACGTATCGGTACCCTTCCGCTCTCCTCGCTCAAGATCCCCATGGAGCTGCTGGATACTTTGGCGCGCTGGGGCATTCATACTTGCGCAGAGTTTGCGGCTCTCCCCGAAATCGCCGTGGTCGAGCGGGTTGGACAGGAAGGCAGGCGCTGGCAGCTCGTTGCGCGGGGCGCCGACGCGAGGCCACTGCTGCCAAAAGACCTTCCGCTTCAGTTTGCAGAATGCCTGGACCTGGAATTCCCCGTCGAATTGCTTGAGCCACTGATGTTTGTAATGAACCGCTTGCTCGATGAGCTGTGCACTCGGCTCAGGATGCACGCCCTCGCAACGAATGAAATTCAACTCACGCTAACACTGCAGGGGAATGGTTCGCGACGCAAAGAATCGCTTGTCCATGTCCGGACACTCCGGCTTCCCGTGCCTGCTCGAGAAAGCAAATTCCTGCTGAAGCTGTTGCAACTGGACCTGCAAAACCATCCGCCGAACGCCCCGGTCGTTGGAGTAAGGATATCGGCCGTACCGGCAGGCCCACGCACAAGACAACTGGGGTTGTTCCTGCCGCTGAGTCCTGAGCCGGAACGGTTGGAAGTCACGCTCGCCCGCATTCGGAACACCGTCGGTGATGACCATGTTGGATCACCCTTGCTGCTCGATACGCATCGCCCAGACGCATTCCGGCAAACTCATTTTGTCCTGCCCGAATCCACAACGAGGACAGCAACCATGCAACGCCGAACGACCGCCGCGTTGCGCATGTACCGCCCTCCGCTTCCCGCTGGCGTCGAGCTGCGCGAAAAGAAGCCGGCGGCCGTTATCTGCGAGGGGGCACGTCGGCGGATCCTCGCACTTTCAGGACCGTGGCGGACCAAGGGGGAATGGTGGTCTGAAACCGCGTGGGCGAGAGACGAGTGGGATGTACTCATGGAGGCGCTACGCCCCGCCTATCGACCTGTCGCGAGTGAACCTCCGGAGGAAGAAACCGCCCTGTATCGCATCTACCGAGACCTCCGTTTGCGGCGTTGGTTTATCGAAGGAATCTACGACTGATGTATGTGGAACTTCATTCTTGCTCTGCATTCAGTTTCCTGGAGGGCGCTTCCCTGCCCGAGGACTTGGTTAGCGAAGCGGCACGACTTGAGTTGCCAGCCATCGCTTTGCTGGACCGCGATGGAGTCTACGGCTCCCCGCGCTTCCACATGGCGGCCAAGAAAGCAGGAATTCGCGCCCATGTGGGCGCGGAAATCTCCGTGGAAGGGTGCGGAACTCAAGCAGGCATGCCGTCCTGGATGCCAAACAAGATTCCTTCGAGATCGGTCCGGCTGGCTCTGCTTGCCAAGAACCGCACCGGATACCAGAACCTCTGTCGTCTGATGACCCGCTACAAGCTGCGGGAAAAGGAAAAAGGGACAGGGGCCGCGACGCTGGAAGAAGTCGCGGAACGCGCCAAGGGGCTGGTCTGCCTCACCGGCGGCGAAGAAGGAATTCTGGCAGCGTCACTCGCGCAGGGAGGATCGGAAAAGGCCCGACGGGACATCGAAAAGCTTCTCACGATTTTTGGAAAAAGGAACGTTTATGTAGAGGTTCAGCGCCATTTCGATCCGGCCGAAGAAACGCGCAACCAAGCTGCCGTTTGCCTTGCAGAGGGCTTGCATTTGCCTCTGCTCGCGACCAACGGAGTTCGTTACGCTCATTTCCAGGACCGCGAGATCCTCGATGTGTTTACCTGCATTCGCAACCACTGCCAGCTCGAAACGGCGGGACGGCTACTGGAGCGAAACGATGAGCGTCACTTTCGCCCGGCGGCGGAGATGACTCGGCTGTTTTCCGACCTGCCTCAGGCCATTGCGAACACGGGCGAACTCTCGGCACGGCTCAGATACACCTTGGCGGACCTTGGCTATGAGTTTCCCAGATACCCGGTTCCCTCCGGCGAAACGATAGATTCTTTCCTCCGAAAACGCACGGAGGAGGGTTTCCGCGCGCGCTATGCGGCGAAGAGCAACGACAACCTCTACGAGCGCGCCGAACGGCAGGTTCGGCGGGAACTGGCTTTAATCGAGAAACTGAAGCTTGCCGGCTACTTCCTGATCGTTTGGGACATCGTTCGCTTCTGCCGTGAGGAAGGAATTTTGGTTCAGGGCCGGGGGTCGGCTGCCAACAGTGCCGTCTGCTATTCCCTCGGAATCACGGCCGTTGATCCTGTAGGTATGGAGTTGCTCTTCGAGCGCTTTCTTTCCGAAGAGCGTTGCGAGTGGCCCGACATCGACCTGGATCTGCCGAGTGGCGACCAGCGTGAAAAAGCCATTCAGTACGTGTACCAGCGCTACGGGCAGCTGGGCGCAGCGATGACCGCGAACGTGATTACCTACCGTGGCCGTTCGGCGGCGCGCGAAGTCGGAAAAGTGCTGGGCTTCGATCGCGAGACTCTGGACCAGCTGTCCAGCCTGGTGAACACCTGGGGATGGCGGGATGCAACCGATTCGACGGAGCATCAGTTTCATCAGGCAGGCTTAGACCTTAGCCATCCCCGCGTTCAGAAATATCGCGAATTGTGCGAACGCATTCAGGACCTGCCGCGTCACCTGGGCCAGCACTCTGGCGGCATGGTGATCTGCCAGGGGCAGCTGGATTCCGTCGTGCCGCTCGAACCGGCGACCATGCCCGGTCGCGTCGTCGTGCAGTGGGACAAGGACGATTGCGCCGACATGGGCATTGTGAAAGTAGATCTGCTGGGTCTTGGGATGATGGCGGCCCTCGAAGACTGTTTGGGACTCGTTCCAAAACACTACCGGGAGCCGCTGGATTTGGCACAGCTTCCCGCCGACGATCCTCTGGTTTATGAAACGCTGCGGCGCGCGGATACCGTCGGAATGTTTCAGGTCGAAAGCCGCGCGCAGATGTCTTCGCTGCCGCGAAATGCGCCAGCAACGTTTTACGACCTGGTTGTGCAGGTCGCGATCATCCGCCCCGGCCCCATTGTGGGCAGGATGATGCACCCCTACATGCGGCGCCGTCAGGGACGGGAGCCAGTCGTGTATGCCCATCCTTCGCTCGAGCCCGTGCTGAAACGAACGCTGGGCGTGCCCTTGTTTCAAGAACAGTTGCTGCGCATGGCGATGATCGCAGCCAGCTTCACGGGCGGCGAAGCAGAAGATCTGCGGCGCGCAATGGGCTTCAAGCGGTCGGAAAGCCGCATGCGCGAAATCGAGGTGAAACTGCGTCACGGCATGGACCAGAACGGGATCCAAAGCGAGACTCAAGAAGAGATCATCACGCAAATCACGTCGTTCGCCCAATACGGATTCCCCGAGTCGCACGCGGCCAGTTTCGCGCTCATCGCCTACGCGAGTGCCTACCTCAAATGTCATTATCTGGCGGCATTCACGGCCGCCCTGCTGAACAATCAGCCCATGGGTTTCTACAGTCCGGCCACCCTCGTGAAAGACGCGCAGCGCCACGGCCTGCGAGTGAAACCCATCGATGCACGGTACTCAGAATGGCGTTGTACGCTTGAACGTGACCTAGACAAGGAGGGCAAGCCAGCGCCCTGCCTGCGAATCGGCTTTCGCTACGTCCGTGGTCTGCGCCAGGCTGCCGCCGAAGCGCTCGTCCGCCAGCGGCAGGTGTGTCCGTTTGCTGGAATCGAAGACCTTGTCAAGCGGGTCCCTGAATTGCGGAAGTCGGAACTCGTGACGCTCAGCGAGATTGGAGCCCTGAACGGGCTTGGCCGGAAAATCCATCGCCGCTCGGCTCTCTGGCAAGTCGAACGAGCCGCGCGCCCGGCGGGCCGCTTACTCGAATCAATTCCGGAGCAGGCCGACGCGTCTCCGTTGCAACAGATGACCGACGAAGAAAGGCTGGTCGCGGACTTCCACGGCTCGGGCATGACCGCCGGTCCGCACCCGATGAGCTACTGCCGCGCTCGGCTGGACTCGCTGAAGGTGAAGCGCGCCTGCGATCTCCATGGAATCCCGGATGGAGTACAGACTCGCGTGGCCGGATGCGTGATCGCCCGGCAGCGCCCCGGAACGGCCAAGGGCTTCGTGTTTCTCAGTCTGGAGGATGAAACCGGGATTGCGAATGTGATTGTCCATCCGGACTTGTATGAGAGACACCGGCTGATCATCAATCGCGAGAAATTTCTTCGAATCGACGGTATTTTGCAAAATCAGGACCAGGTGGTTTCGATCAAGGCCTCGCAGGTGATGCCCATTGTGATTAGCGCGGCAGAAACCGAGTCACATGATTTTCATTGAAGAGCGGCAGAGCTCTCCGGTTGCGAACCTCGTCCTCAGCTCCTCCTAGACCAGAACGTTTAGGCAAGCTGGAAACCAGGAAGGCGTCAGGACTTGTGGTCAAAAGGTGAGGGGCGCAGGATCACCGGCTGTCTGTTTTTATTATGTCCGCCTTCCGCAATATGCTGAAATCGAGATCAACTTCGGACGCGTGAATCAGGCGGCATCATTCTCTGCCCTCGCTCACTAGCTGCGCGCCGGACGGTTCCGAGTCAAATCGAACCCTACAGACCACCATTCCCCAGTGGTGTAAAGTCCCAACGGGATGGCGGAACACCCGCAAAATCGGGATGCACAGGCAGAGGCTACCAGCGCGTCCCAGATCCGCCCAAACGAAAACACCTCAGAACGGACAGCGTGGCGGCCCTTGCGCCTGCCGATGTTCCGGAATTTATTGATCGCCGACCTGGTGTCCGACATCGGCACGTTCATGCAGGGCGTGGGCGCGGCGTGGTTGCTGGTGTCGCAAGGCGCGGGGCCTTTGCTGGTAGCTCTGACTCAGACTGCTTCGGCGTTGCCCTTCTTTCTGCTGGCGCTGCCTGCGGGAGCGCTCGGCGATATCTTCGACCGGCGGAAGCTGATCTTAGCCACAGAAGCGTGGATGTTGTGCATTGCGACGGCACTCGCAGTACTGACTCTGCTGCACTCGATTACACCGTGGCTGCTACTGCTCCTGACGCTAGCTCTTGCCATTGGAGACGCGCTGGAAGCCCCGACGTGGCGCGCGGTCCTGCCTGAAGTCGTTCCCCAAGAAGACTTGCTGCCCGCCTTGGCGCTGAACGGCATTGAGTTCAATTTGGCGCGTGCGATTGGGCCCGCCCTGGGAGGATTCCTGATTGCGGTGGCAGGCGTAGCGACGGCGTTCACGTTGAATGCACTATCGTTTCTGGCTGTGCTTTGGGTCATCGCCCGATGGAAGCGGCCAGCGCGCCAGAGTGGTTTGCCTCGAGAGACTCTGAGCGGTGCAACTCGCGCGGCGATTCGTTACACAAGAAACGCGCCTGAGATGTTGACTGTTCTCGGACGAATCGCTTCCATTATGTTTTTCGCGAGTGCCTTTTGGGCGCTGCTCCCTACCGTTGCGCACGCGCTCGGCAGCAGTTCGACGCTTTATGGATTGCTCCTGACGGTGTTCGGCGGTGGCGCGGTCGTCGGAGCAATGGCGCTGCAGCGCGTGCGATCGTCGCTATCAGCGGAGGCCACGCTGGCCATAGGAACTACGTTGTTTGCGGGTGCGCTGTGGGCAACGACAACGTTCAGGTCCGTCGTGCCGCTGTCCGTCGCCATTGCGTTGGGCGGAGCAGCCTGGACGGCGGTGATGTCCCTGATGAGCGCGGTAATGCAGAGCGTTGCGCCGGATTGGGTCCGCGCAAGGGCGCTGGCTGTTTTTCTGCTGGTGTATATGGGCTCGTGGGCTGCCGGGAGCGCGTTCTGGGGATATGTCGCCGGGCACCGAGGCACCCAGTTTTCCTTGGTGGCGGCAGCCATCGGCACAGCGGCGTCTCCAGTGCTGATTCTGATTTCGCGGTTGCCCGATGCGACGGCAGACCTCGCGACCTGGGACCACTGGCGAAAGCCGAGACTGGTGGAAGCAACAGAACCCAGTGAGGGACCGGTGCTGGTTACGGTCGAATATGAGATCGACGCAAAGGACTCGGACGAGTTCCTCATGGCCCTTGAGCAGTTCTCACGGGTGCGGCGGCGGGATGGTGCGTCGCGCTGGGCCGTTTATTACGATACCGAACAACCGACACGCTACCTCGAAACGTTTATCGTCGATTCGTGGGGAGAACATTTGCGGCAGCACACGCGATTGACCCAGGCGGACCGCGAAATAGAGGAACGCGTCGATCGGTTTGCAGCAAATCCAGCCGAAGTGAGGCATTTCATTTATGCCCGGCGCAAGAACCCTAGATAGGACGTGGCACCCGAAGACAGCCGAACTTCTTTTAAAAAGATGTCCGCAGCTTCGCGCGTCAAACGTCTACAGGTTAGAAGTAGCAACTTAAGGAGGATGACCATGAGCGAGTTTGTATTTCTTTATCGCGGCGGGGAAAGCGGGAGATCCCCTGAGAGAATCCAGCAGTCGATGCAGAAGTGGATGGCCTGGTTCAAGGAGCTTGGCCAGAACGGTCATGTCAAAGACCAGGGGCAACCGCTCGAGCGGACGGGCAAGCTGGTGAAAGGCAAGCAGAAGACGGTGACGGATGGACCGTTTGCCGAGGCGAAAGACATCGTCGGCGGGTACACGCTTATTGAGGCCCGCGATCTGGCGCAGGCTGTTGAACTGTCAAAAGGTTGTCCGATCCTCGATGTTGATGGTGCCGTAGAAGTACGTCCAGTGATGAAGCTGAATATGTGATGGAGCCCACTGATCATCTGTTCCGGCGCGAATCGGGGCGCATGGTCGCCACGTTGACGCGCATCTTTGGAATCCACAACCTGGCGCTGGCAGAGGACGTCGTACAAGACGCCTTCTGCCGCGCGCTGGAAGTGTGGAAATTCCACGGTGTGCCGGAGAACCCCTCCGCGTGGCTCATGGCCACGGCCAAGAACCGCGCGCTGGATGTTCTTCGCCGCGAACGCACGGCTCGCACGTTCGCGCCCGAACTAGGGCGAATGCTTGATAGTGAATGGACACTCGCGCCTGCCGTAGAGGAGCTATTTGGGGCGCCTGCCATCCATGACGGTCAGCTTCGCATGATGTTCTCCTGCTGCCATCCCCGCCTTCCCGAGGAGGCCCAAGTCGCGCTTATGCTCCACATCTTGTGCGGTTTCAGTGTGGACGAGGTCGCTGGGGCCTTCGTCAGCAGCCATGCCGCCATAGAGAAGCGCATTTCACGGGCAAAGAAAGTAATGGCAGGATCGAAGAGGCTGTTCGATGTATCCGGGCAGGGTGACTTGTCCGTGCGCCTTCCGGCCGTGCAACGTGCGCTCTACCTTCTCTTTAACGAGGGCTACCACGGGGCGTCTCCCGAGTCGGCCGTGCGAGCCGAGCTGTGCCGGGAAGCGATGCGTCTCACGGCGCTTCTCCTCGACCATTCGCCTGCGGCCACGCCGGCGACGCGTGCTCTTTCGGCGCTGATGTGTTTCCATGCCGCGCGTCTGCCGGCGCGCGTGGATGCGGCGGGCGACTTGCGGCCGCTCTTCGAACAGGACCGTTCGCGGTGGGATGTGCGTGTCATAGCCGAAGGCCAGAGGCAGCTTGATCTTTCAGCGACGGGCCCGGAACTGACCGAGTATCACGTGGAAGCCGCGATCGCGTGGGTTCACACAGCCGCGCATGGAGTCGAGGATACGAACTGGGGAATGATCGTTTCGCTCTACGACCAGTTGATGGCCATTCACCCTTCACCAGTCGTAGCGCTCAACCGCGCCATCGCCACAGCCCAACGCGAAGGTCCGCAGCGCGGCCTTGAAGAGATTCGGAAGATTGCTCATTCAGACCGCCTGGCCAGCTATCCTTTCTATCACGCCGCGCTTGGAGAGTTTGAGTTTCGAAGTGGAAGGCATGAAGTCGCGCGTCAACATTTCCTGACCGCACTCACCTTCGTGCGTAACCCGATGGAACGGCGATTCATCGAACAACGCATCGGTGCATGTAAGGTGGGGAGTCCCGTCGGCTGAAGAAGCAGGACCAGCAATAGAATTTCCGAAACGCAGAAATGAAACCCTTTTTTATTAAACAAAACCAGAGTTGCGCCCATATAAGGAATCGCGCACCGAACGCTTTTCGCAAATGCCTCGGCGACAAGTGCGCCGACAGGCCGGATTCACCGATCCGGCCTTTCTCCGAACGGCCTGATTCCGCGTGAAAAAAGGTGTCCGTCCCAAAGCGTTTCAAACGTCTTGAGAATGGAAGTGGAAGTTATGGAACGAAGAGGGATCACGTGAGCAGCACTCAAATCCTGCAGGAAAAGTACGCTGTTGTGTTCGGTGCTGGCGGCTCAATAGGAGCTGCCGTCGCCAAGGAGTTCGCAGCGCAAGGTGCCGAACTCTTCTTGTCAGGCCACACGAAGCCGGGCGTTGAATCAGTGACCAAGCAAATCGCGGCAAATGGCGGGAGGGCGCACGCAACGGTAATTGACACGCTCGACGATGCCGCTGTCAACCAATATATCGATGACATCGCAAAGCAGGTGGGCAAGGTCGACATCATCCTCGATGCCGCCGGCCCTCTCGCCAAAGAGTACGGAAACGGAAAGAATGCCGTGGATTTGCCGATTGAAGAGTTCATGGTGCCGCTGGCGACGATGCTAAAGTCGCGCTTTATCACCGCCCGCGCCGCGGCGCGCCTTATGATCAAGCAGCACTCCGGCGTGATCATTTTCGTTACGGGTAGCCCGGCTCGGGCACACGTTCCAGGCGCGACGGCGATCGGCGCGGCGTTTGGCGCAATCGAGAATCTCACGCAGAATCTGGCCTTCGAGATCAGCCCCTTTGGAGTGAGGGTCGTCTGCCTTCGAACGTTGGCCAACACCGACAGCCGGTCCATTCAGGACACGATGTACTTGCTGGCCGACAAACTGAACCTCACAAAGGACCAGGCGATGGCACAAATCGCGCAGTCCAACTTTCTGAAGGTCCCCGCGACGGTCCAGGATACGGCGAATGCACCGGTGCTGATCGCTTCCGACCGCGCGCGCATGCTGACGGGAACGGTGGTCAACGCGACGGCGGGAGCCGCGCTGGATTAAACGGCCGTCTGTCGGATTCCGGCAATTGTCGGAAACCAACACGCGAGATGGAGAAAAGGTCCACGGATTCAATCTCTTAATTGTGGTGTCTGAATTGCTGCTCGAGTTCGGTGGAAGTCACTTTGAGGGGGTGCCAGGCAAAGGACATGGCGATTACAACCGCAGAGACGGCAAAATTAAATGAACCCGAATTGATCCTTGCCGGCAGACGAGGCGATGAACGCGCAACGGAAGCTCTTTTTCGCCGTTATCAGGGTCTGCTGTTTCAAACAGCATTTCGCATCCTCAGGAACAAACAGGATGCCGAGGATTCGTTGCAGGACGCGCTACTTTCCGCTCACCGTAATCTTAAACGCTTCGAAGAACGCTCGCAGTTTTCCACCTGGTTGACACGCATCGTCATTAACGCCGCGCTCATGAAGCGACGTAGCATCAAGGCTCGGCGTTCCTGACATCCTCGGGAGGAGGACGAGCTGCCCGGGATTGGACGCTTCGCCGACCCAGCGCCGGATCCGGAGCAGATTTACCTGGGCGTTGAAATCCGCGAGATGATCAACAAGAACATCGACCGACTCTCACCCCGTCTGCGCATCGCCCTCCTCCTGCGTCACGTGGTAGGTTACTCGACGGGGCAAGCCGCCAAGAAACTCGGCGTTGCTGAAAACGCGCTGAAAGCGAGGGTATGGCGCGCCCGCCACCAGCTCGCCGAGCGCCTGGGGCGCCCGCTGCAAGGAATGGCGGCACCCTCAGTAAGAACGCTCCTGACGACGAAAGCGGCGGCCATCGCCACATTTTGGTCCCGTGCGTCGTCGTTTCGAGGAGAGACGGACGGTTATACCTGACATGAAAATCCCAGCGAAAGGCGCGCCCGGGCTAACTCTTGAAGAGATGAAGCAGTTCGTACGAGACCATTTTGAAGAATTCGTCAATCAAAAAAAGTCCGAAGTTGCATTCAAGAATTTCAGCACCGACTTCTTGGACCACGACGAGCCGACAGGAGTGGAAGTCGGGCCGGAGGCTGCCAAGAAGATGATGGAAACCGCCTACAAACGTTGGCCAGACCTGAAGGTCGCCATAGAAGATATTCTGGCGGAAGAAGACAAAGTCGTCATTCGCAATTCGTGGACGGGCAGGGAAGCCGCAACGGGCAAAGGATTGAATTCCATGGGTTCGTCATGTGGCGCTTTGCGAATAAGAAGATTGTCGAGCGCTGGGCAACCATCACGCCTCCCACTCCTATCAGCACAAGAGCCCCGCAATGGAATGATTAGCTGGCGGAACCAGAGGAACTCCCATGGCAAGCGTGGCAGTAGTCTTCCAATCGGATCGCGGGCACACCAAGGTGCTTGCCGACGCGATTTTCAAAGGCATCAAGGCAGTCGAGGGAACAAACGCGCAGTTCCTGGAGATCCAGGGGAGCGACGTTTTTGAAGGACGCTTCGCGAATGAAACATTGATGACCGAACTCGACCGTTGTGACGGGATCATCTTCGGGTGCGCCACGTATATGGGGAGTGGATCGGCGATATTCAAGGCATTCCTGGAGGCCGCCTTTCGACCACGCTGGCTCGAGCAGCGGTGGAAACACAAGATTGCCGTCGGGTTCACCAACTCGACTTCTCAGAATGGCGACAAACTCTCGACCTTGTTGCAACTGAACGTATTCGCGATGCAGCTGGGCATGATTCGGGTGGGGGTGGGCGATCTGCCTGGAAACAATTGGAGCGGCGGTGCGCGCTCTGATCTGAACCGGCTCGGCACCTGGGTAGGTGCAATGGGACAAAGCAACGCCGATGAAGACGCGCCGAGCATCGGCGACACAGAGACCGCTGAGCGCTTCGGTAACCGGATCGCGCTAATTACCCGCCGTTTCAAAGATGGAACCCCGTACGAGATCGTTCGGCTGAGCGAGTCGGAATTTCGGCAGGAAAATGTCAGAAGGCGAAACGGTTCGTTCAAGAAATGAACCAGGCAGGTGTCGACTGGCAGCTGATTATCTATGGCGGTGCCATGCACGGCTTTACTCACAAGCACAGCCCCGCACTCCCAGGCGTTGCGTATCACGCGCCGAGCGACACCCGCTCCGCAACTGCTATCCAGCATTTTCTCGCTGAACTGTTTGGCTCTAACCCGGACTCGGTTAATTCTTAGCCAGAGACTCGTGAGTCAAAGCACTGGTACCAAGGAGGAGTCCGTCATGGCGCCCCAAGCCGATTCAACTCGCTACGCGCTCCGGACCCTTTGTGCCTCTTTGGACGCACAGCGCGCTGCTTTGTTACACAATTTCCGACTTTTTCAGCAACGCTAGGACTAGTAGTGCGAGGTGTGCTTGTCGATCGTCATAAGAGGTTCACAAACTGTCCGTTTTTGAGAACCCGGAAGCCTTCGCGCGGCTGGCAAGCGATGAGTTCTTTGCTGGGAGTGTCGAGGCCGTCGTCCGCGAGCCGGAAAGTGCCGTGGTGGATTGCGATGCTGGTTTTGACGGCCAGGATCTCATGGGCTCTCACCGCCTCCGCAGGAGACATGTGCACGCTAGCCATGAACCAGCGAGGTTCGTACGCTCCAATCGGCAATAACGCAGCGTGCGGCGATCCAAACTTTTCTCGGATCTGAGAGAAATGAGGTCCGAATGCCGTATCTCCCGCGAAATAGACGAGTCGCTGCTGAGATTCAATCAGGTATCCGCACCACAGCGTCAAGTTGCGGTCCCAAATTCCTCGGGCTGAGAAGTGCAGTGCCGGAACGCAATGTACGGTGAAGTTTGGCAGGGATAATGACTCGCCCCAATCCAGTTCGTGAACCGGTCCGATGTTCTTCGAGCGAAGTAGCCGAGCCCCGCAAGCAGGAACAATGAACGTGGAACCTCCTCGGGCCGCCAACCGACGCAGAGTCGGCAGATCCATGTGGTCATAATGGTTGTGGCTGATTAGCACAAGATCAATCGGCGGCAGGTCCTCCCACGACACTCCAGGTTTTCTTCTTCGTCGTGGTCCTATCCAGGAAAGCGGGCTTGCTCGTTCGGACCAGATAGGATCCGTCAAAATGTTGGAACCCCTTTGCTGAAGCAGCACCGTCGAATGATTCACGAGAGTGACGCGCAGTGCGTTACCGTTCACGCGGGGCGGCGGCTGGGATGGTTCGACGTCCGGAATGAAACTGGGCGACGGTTCCGGCCGACTCGTCAGCTTCCATCGAATGACGTCACGAAAGCCGGGCACTTGCGGAGCATCTGGATTGAAGAAGCGCTTGCCGTCAAAGTGCTTCGGAAATGCTGTCCCCCTCGTGTGCTCGTTCATGACTCACCATGAGCCTGGTCCGCCACCACTCGGCCTGTAATGGTATGCAGACGGGGCGTCGAGAAACGGTCTCGGCCGGGCATCTCTGCGCCATCCGCACCTTCCGGACTGTGAATTGCCGCGGCATGGAAGCTGAATGGCACCATAACGATGGGCTTGGCCAAAGCACCGTGTCGTAACGTGCAGACAAAACCGCACGCTGCGTAGGCCGCGACCTTTGCCAGGCGCCTAGATTGCTCTTCTCAACCCTACTCCCAGTTGCTTTTTATTACGCTCCACCGGCTGTCGCTGCTTTGGTTACTTCCACCAGTGGAACGTTGACGAGATGTTCGCTCAGGAACCAGACCTGAAGTTCGTTGGTGCGCAGCACCTCGCTAATAACCAGATCATTGGTGCCGTCATCGCCCAGGGCGGAAGCCCGGCGCGCGAGCGTTCGGGCAGTACGAATGATGACCTGGTGAGCATCGAGCAAGCGCGAAAGCTGTACGGGCACTTCTTCGCGACCGCGGGGCGGCCGCTCAATCTGCGTCGTCTCGGCTACATCCGCGGCCATGGCGATGCTAACGCCGCCGAGGAGCTGAATGCGTTCAGCGATGGAGTCAACCAATTCATCCTGCTCGTCGTGATGTTTGTCATAAAGCAGATGGAGTTGATAAAAGGTCGGACCAGCAACCTGCCAATGAGATTTCTTGTACAGATCGCGAAGGGTAATGGTGTCGGCAAGAAGCTTGTTGAGTTGCTCGGTCATTTCCAGGCGCACGGGCTCTTCCAGTTCGAGCGGAAGCGCGTGGCTAACCGTTCCATAGGCCTGTAGCTCCGCAGCGCGTTGATGAAAGCGCGGCTGGGCGCTGTCGCTTTCGGTAGTTTTTGGATCGATCTGTTTTTTCACCATGGGACTTCTCCTTTTCCTGTAGGGAATTTTATGAAGAGCCTCGGTGCGCACGCCGGAAAAACGCCAGTAGTTCGGAGTTGATTTGGTCCTTGAGCGTGGAACACATGCCGTGGGGCGCGCCTGGAATGACTTTACGAGAGGATCCCTTCACGAGTTTCGCGGAAAGGGGCTCAGAGTTCGCTATGGGAACGATCTGGTCGCCATCGCCGTGGAGAATCAGCGTGGGCACATCGATCTTCTTCAAATCCTCCGTGAAGTCGGTTTCCGAGAAAGCCTTGATGCACTCATAGACGGCCTTGTGTCCTGCCATCATCCCCTGGAGCCAGAACGAATCGCGCAAGCCTTGCGAGACCTTGGCGCCCGGCCGGTTGGCCCCGTAAAAGGGTACGGTGAGGTCCTTGAAGAACTGGGAGCGATCAGCTTGCACGCCGGCACGGATCTGGTCGAACACCTCCATTGGCAAGCCGCCAGGATTCGCGGGCGTCTTCGGCATCAGCGTCGGCGCCGCGCCGATGAGGACAGCCTTGGTGACGCGCTTAGTTCCATGACGGCCGAAGTAGCGAGCGACTTCACCGCACCCCGTAGAATGGCCGACGTGAATCGCGTCTTTCAAGTCGACCGCTTCGGTGAGGGCTGCAAGGTCGTCGGCGTAGGTGTTCATTTCGTTGCCGTTCCAGGGTTGGCTGGAGCGGCCATGGCCACGACGGTCGTGGGCGACGCAGCGGAAGCCGCGGCCGGCAAGAAAGAGCATTGGGTCCTCCCAAGCGTCCGCGCTGAGTGGCCAGCCGTGACTGAAAACCACGGGCTGACCTGCGCCCAATCCTTGTAATAAACTCGCGCGCCATCTTTCGTTGTAATCGCCGGCATAGGGCTTTCTTCTTTCTTCTTTCTTCTTTCTTCCGATTTGGTTCGCGGGACCCTAGGGTATCCCTATTGGGCATCTTCGCGCTACCGCATGCACAACTGCGAGGCCATCAGCTCGTTGCTCCCACTATGCTTACACCTCTCACGCCTTGGCGAGGCTGGTTGAGCGGCCTTGGCCGCTAGGGTTGCTACCACGGCAATCCCTCGCCGGGGGATGCGCAACGAACGAAGGCAACGTGAATGCGTGAGCTCGACGGCGGTCTATTTCAGCTGCAGCCTTGGCGTCTGACTCTCAACGGGGAGTCCGAGAAATCTCTCCGAGACACCGAAACCTGCATTGTTGACAAGCGGGTTTACGGGAAGCTTCCGGTCACTCAGTTGCAACACTTTCCCAAGCCCTTGAGAAGCGCCGATTACCAGGGCAAAACTTGGATTTGTCTGCACCTACGCCTGTTTGAACGTCTTCCAATCCCCTTAGACACTCGACAGGAATGGAAAGATACAAGTTTTTTGCCGTGGTCTTGCCGCTAACGCGACTCGCAACCGCACCTACTACAAGGACGAGTTTCCCCCAAAATTTTCGTGTGTCTCTTTGCCAGGATCGAGAATCAAACGTGCTAGCACGTGGCGTGCTAGCAAAGGCAGATTTTTCGACCGTCCGGCATCGAGACTGGCGGCCGCCGAGGTGTGTCGTGCATAGCGAAGGTCGCATGATTCGGCGTACCAGCATCGGACAACTCCTAGCGGCTTGCATCGTCGTCGCCGTTCTGTTTGTATTTGGCACTCCGCAGGCCTCAGCCCACGCGGGCCCCCCGGATGCTGTCCATGCCGGACACCAAGGCATGGATATGTCCATGCCAATGCGCGACGCAACCCCAAATCACCAGTCACAACAGGCCATTGCCGTCCGGGACAAAGAGGAGAGTGAGTTTAACCACCATCTGGCCGGGCTTCTGGTAGTCCTTGCTGGTCTGTTCCTTCTTGCCGAAACCACCCTTGGCCAACACCGAACTTGGACGCGCTTTGCATGGCCTGTCTGTTTTCTGGTTTGCGGTGTATTCCTCCTCGTCTTCAGCGACACAGAGCTGTGGCCCTTCGGTCCCCAGAGTTGGTGGTATGGCCTCACGCACAATGGGGAAGATCTGCAGCACAAGGTGTTTGCCGTGGTGCTACTGACCCTCGGCGTTCTTGAGATACAGCGCGCTCGCGGCGTTTTGAAATCGGCCTGGGCTGCCTGGGCATTTCCGTTACTAGCCGTCTTTGGGTCCGTGATGCTCCTCTTTCACGAGCACCACGGCGGGATGCATAGTGTCGACCACCTGGCGGTGATGAGGCGTGTTCAGGCAGAGCATCTCCATTTTGCCATCGCCGGCGGCGGTATTGGCGTTGTTAAAGGTCTGTCGGAGTTGCCCACCCCTTGGAAGGCCATTTTCACCAAGTCCTGGCCACTCCTGTTAATCGTTTTGGGAGTGCTTCTCTTGCGCTACACCGAGTGACGGTTCTATTACTCCACATGCCGGATTCCCTTTTCGCAAAGAGGTGTCTGCATGGCGTTTTGCCTCGCCATGGGGAGACCGAACGGTCCAATGCAAACTGTTTGCGCCCCTTTGCGTGCAGCAAGCATCAAAGTTTGGTACGCGCAAGAGACGTTAAACGGCTTCCGAGAACGGAGGTGGTATGTCTGAAGTGCAGCAGTTTCCTACTTTGCCCAGTCAGCCGTTCCGGCTCGACGTCCCTCTACACGAACTTCTGCAACAGCCTTCACGCGAAGCCATACCCCGAGCACCAGCCCTGAGGCAAGCGGCGTTGCCGACCGCCGTGTTCCCGCAACATCCGGAACTGTTTCACGATCTCGATGAGCAAGACATTGCGGCGCACGAAGCCGTACTTCGCACAGGAAAGCGCCACTGGCCCGCTTCCAAGATCCTGAAGACCATGAAAGGCTGGATGTTTCCTTACTTCAAGTCCCAAGTACTTCCGGGAGACTTCCAGCCGATCATCGCTTACCTTTTCACCGAGTGGAAATGCAATCTTGACTGTCACTACTGCTGGTCTTATGACAATCGCGTCAAGGGCATGAGCGAAGACACTGCGCGGCGCGCGATTGACTGGCTACACTCGACGCCCTGCCGGGTCCTCGCGCCCACCGGGGGTGAGCCGCTCCTGCGTCCGGATTTTGTTCATAAGGTCGTGTATTACGCTGCGAAGAAAGACTTCTGGGTTTACCTGGCAACCAACGCACGGCTCTTGCGGCCGGAAGTAACGGACCGCCTTGCTGACGCGGGAATCGCCACCATCAATTTTGCCGTCGACACGATCAGGGAAAAACCTGGCCTGCCCAAGGCCCTCGAGCACGTCCGATCGTATTTTGATTACCTTGTGCGAAGGCAATACCGCTACGGGTACACGGTATTCTTTAATACGAACATCTGCCGCACAAACATCGAGGACGTGAAGGAACTCGCCAAAATCGCGCACGAGAACGGCATCTCTATCACGTTTCACATCAACGAAGCGCCGATGATGGAACAGGACCACTTCAAACACTTGCATGAGAACGATACCTACATCCGCCCGGAGGACTTCCCCGTGGTCGATGACCTATTGGACTGGCTCATCGACAAGCAGCGTCAGGGCTGGAAGATGGTCGACTCCGTTCCTCGCCTGCAGAACATGAAGGGCTTCATGCGTGGGGTTGGTGGACATTGGGGCTGCCGTGCTGGCCAGAACTGGCTGATTATCCGCACGGATGGAACACTCGCGCCTTGTTTTCCCATGTACAACGCCGGATACGATTGGGGAACCATCGAAAACCAGAAGTTCAATCTGAAGCAACTCGAAGAGATGAAGCAGGGCTGCGAGCCGCACTGTTTTTCAACGCTCGGCTACAACGTAGCCTATTGCTACTGCGTCTCGCGCGTCATGCGTTGGCTCCTGAAGCAAGCCAGCCACGGCTTTCAGGGCGTGACGGGCAGCTTTGAATAAGCCAGACCAAGCATGGGATGTTCAGCAAGGAAGGGGATTTGTTCCTTTGGAGGCGATTTGTGTCTCTGGGATTGGCGCCAGCCCTAACTGACTATCGACCGATCGAAGGTTCCTTTGAAGCGTACAAACGCGGACAGTCCCGCATTGCCCGCCGGCGACTCTATCCGCTTGCAGTTTTCTACGCTGTTTACTCGCTCATCGTGACGCTACTCATGTTGAGCAGCAGGCACCCGTTGCTCGGGATCATGTTTTATCTGGCGGGCATCCCAGTTTGGAGTCTGGTCGAATACCTCTTTCATCGCTACGCCCACCACGGCCGCTTTCTTCACGGGCGGCTCGACCCTCTTCACCGGGAGCGGCACCATGAAAGCCCCTTCGACGGAGGGCTCTTCAGCAAGGAGCTGAAGGATTTCTTGCCTCTGTTTTTCGTGGCCGCGCCTTTCAGCTTCCTATTTCCTGTGTACACTCTACCGGTTCTCCTTGCGGGCGTCGTCGAAAGCTATGTCGGCGAAGCGTGGATCCATTATTTCCTGCATTTCGGAAGGCTTCGCAATCGCTTCTTCCGGTTTCTCAAGCGCTATCACTTTTGCCATCATAGCCCGCGCGGGACGGAAACGGGCTGTGGGATCGCTAGCGGGATTTTGCGTCGCTTGTTCCACACGCAGTACCCAAGGCTGGTTCGCAGACCACTGTCCAAAAGCGGCGGTCAGACGATTCGCGTCAAGAAGATGACGCGGTCGGAAGCTTTAAGACTTTTCCGCGAAAGATTCAAGCAACAATGACTGTCAGCTCATGCGCCGGTTCTCGTTCGCCGGAGGCCCTGAACGATAAAGAGTTCGGAAAAATCATCAAACAGGCCACCGGGAGTGCCAAGCCTGACGCGAATTTCCCGAAGCGCTTAGAGCCAACGCCCGTAGTTGCCGAGCGTGGCACCATGAGGCGCGAATTAAGTATCTCTGGCAATCAGCTCTTGGCTGCTTGCGTAGTGGCCTTCTGCTTAGCGGGTACACTGGTTTGGTCGTTTGTGAGGTACTGGTTGTTCGCGCCGTGAGTATAGCTGAATGCCTAGGTCCTCCGCCCACCCGAACTCCAGATTAAATGTTGGTTCGCGTATCCGGGAAACTCGGGCCATCATCAACGTCAGGCAGCCAGACAATGGCTGACACGTGCCGCACCCAAGTAGCGTGACCTTGCATCCAACAAGTGATGCGCGTCCTACTTCTTAATCTCGGCGAAGCCTCTGTCGAAGCAGTCCAACCCGCTTTGGCCGGCCAAGGCTACGAGATCGCCACAGAGAACGCGTTGACTGTACAGGGAGTCCTTGCATTATCTCCCGAAGTTTTGGTAATGGAAGCGACGCCTTCTGACCTTAGCTGCTGCGGACTGATCACGCAGCTCAAAGCCCGCCCGGAGACCGATTCGTCTCTCAAAGTCGTGATGGTTGTCCATGGAGGCGCTTTGGAGCGAGCCCGCGCCCTGGACCTTGGCACCGACGACGTCATTTCGTTTCCCTTCGATGCGGTTGAATTCGCCGCAAGGATTAGAACTCAGTTCAGGGAACGTCGACCCGAAGAAGAACTCAAGACAATGCTGAAGTATGCGGTCGAGAGAGAGCGCTACGCAGATATTGCGGTGGAATCCTTGAGCGGAGTCCCCGCAAGTAAACGGCGCTTGTGGCTGATTCCCGCGCTTTTTGCGCTTAGCGCCGCAGCCGTTCTCGCGGCAGTGTTCGTGGCTGTCTCGACCCGTAACAGCCGGAAGGCCACCCTGCAGCTACGAGCGGAAATTGCGCGGTTGAATAGCGGCCTGCAACCTCAAGGTGACTTGCTGCGTCGCGCCGAGCAGGCGCGCGGTTCGATCGAAACGGGCTCGGGTTCTGGTTTGACGGCGCGCGATTCTCTGAAGGCGCAATCCGAAGATCTACGCAAGAAGGTGGCCAGTGCAGATAGCGCGGACGCCGATGCCCTGAAGAGGCAACTCCTCGACACACAGAGCCGCCTTGCCCAGTTGGAAAAGGAAGACAAAATCGCGGAGACCGTGGTTCACAAATATGGACCGAGCGTGTGTCTACTGCACGTCGTGGTGGGATTCGTAGATAAACAATCTGGAAGGCCGCTTCAGGTCGCGGTCGACGCGAACGGTAAGCCACAGGTTGACGATAAAGGGATGGCACAACTCGATCTGGGCGGCGCCGGACCGCCTCTTCAGGTGGACGCCTTCGGCACAGGTTTTCTCGCGCGGGCTGATGGGACTATCCTCACTAACCATCACGTTGCAGAGCCTTGGTGGCAGGACGATGAATTGAAGCGGCTTCTCGAACAGGGCGTTGATCCCTACGTTTTGTCTTACGAGGCTTACTTTCCGGGAAAGGCCGCGGCTATCCAGGCAAAGCTTGGTCGCATTTCATCAGAGGCGGATGTGGCAACACTGAAACTGGAAACTCCGCCGCCGTCTCATGCGGAACTGCTGGAACTCGATGCTCGAAGAGAAGCCAGCGTGACAGGAGAGGCTGTGGTCCTCATGGGTTATCCCACTGGTGTGGAAGGCATTCTCGCGCGAGCGAATTCCGATGTGGTGCAGAAAGTTGCAAGCGGGGCGCAAGACGTCAGCCAGGTCATGTCGCGGATCGCCTCCGAGCAGCTGATCCGGCCGACCACAACGCAGGGACACATCGGCGACATCCTAAAAGACAAGATAGTGTATGACGCGGCGACCACCTCAGGCGGTTCAGGTGGGCCCCTGTTTAACAGAGACGGTAAAGTGATTGGCATCAATTTCGCGATACTGAGGGGCTTTGGCGGTTCGAATCTCGCTGTTCCTGTCAGATACGCAACCGACCTGCTTAAATAACTAAGTCGGCCGTTTCATATGTTCAGTCACGTCTTCTAAGCCGCTTTGGCCAGCGGCGTTGGTACGAATCCAAAATGCGTCCGGCCTTGGTCTCGTTAGCGAAAAGCACTTTTGAGAGAGGAAGAGAGTGCGGAGCGGCGGCTTCAGAATCTAGTGGTCAGCGTTCAGCTTCATCGTCTTTGCGCAGATCCGCGACGCGCTGGTACAGGCTCTCGACGGATCGTAAGAACTCATCCATTCCCGTGGTTTCGCCGGTTGCTTCGTGGGTGGCCAGGTCCGTCTCGATTGCTTTGTTGAGCTGCGTGGCCCGGCGAATGCGCTCCGTAGTGAGCAACGGGAGCACGGTCTGCGGATCGCGCTTTTGCAGCTGCCGCTCCTGCCATTCCTGAACCGCCCACGCGGTTTTGCGTACATAATCCAGCGCGTCGCGGAACTCTCTCAGTATGCGATGCTCTACGCCGCCGGATTTGATTGTTTGCTCGATCTTGGCAAGTTCGGCGCTTGTTTTCCTGAGCAGGAAATTCACACCCCAAAAAGTCTCATTGGGAACCACAAGCGCGACGGCAACCCCAAGAAAAGCACCATCCTTGGAACGACGCGTACCCACCAAGCGTGCTTGAGTAGTTTGGCCTGAAAGTAGATTGGTCAGCTCCAGGTCGCCGCCGACCCAGGGATAAATCTTCATCTCCAGCAGACCACCCTGGGCGTTTACCTCCTTCGCTTGGGCGGCTTGCTTGACGATCTTGCCGCTGGGCTCTTGCCACTTCACCTCTACAGGAACAACCACAGAGAAACGGCTGCTCCTCCGTTGTTCCGGCCTAATAGGTGGCTGGTCCGCCGTCCGGTCGTCCATCGAGGAACCTCCGTCAAATCAACTTACAGCTCTTATATCACTTCGCTCGTCCTCTCGTATCGGCCCGCGCTGTTAGCCTTCCGTGCCAAGGGGAGCAGCCTTCCTCTGTGGCTGCTTGCGATGATCGGACCGCGATGCCGACCAGCGTTATTCCGAGGACGCTGGCTCAGGCTCTCGACTTCGCTGCGGATGAGAGGCGGCATTGGTTCGAGGAAGAACTTCTCCGGTCCCATACCACGCGATTGCAGAAAGGATTGCAATGAAGGCCGTTGCGTTCCAGAGGTGTCGGACGAATATTGAGCACTCCGACCATGCTTCGCGGCTGGGATTAGCCAGCACGGACTGCAGAGACTTGGAACTCCCCAAATCATTTCCGGAGCCCCCCTTCCGTCGGTCCGTTCGCGTTAGTGTGCGGCGCCAGGACCAGCCGACCTGATTTTGCGAATAAAGAAGACCAACGGTGCGCCGATCAGGCAGGCGCAGCCCAGCACCCAAAAGCAATCGAGAAAGCCAAGAAACGCTGCTTGCTCCTGAATCATTCGCGCCATTTGCGCTTTGGCATGCAAAGCGGCGTCCGCGTTGGTGAACCCGTGTGTCGCAAAGTACCGGGATAATGCACCGAGAGTCTCCCGATAGCGCTGCTCGAAAGGCGTGGCGTGCGCGACCAAAACGGACTGGTGGTACTGCGTTCGCCTTGCCAGAAGCGTTGTCACAAAGGCAATCCCAACGCTCCCGCCTTGGTTCCGGAAGAGGTTGGTGATACTCGAAGCTTTGTTGTTTTTATTTTTCGCCAGATAGGAATATGCCAGCTGGCTCACAGGCACAAAGAGCGGAGCAATACCGAGTCCTTGGAGTGCTCTGAGGAGGGCCATGCGCTTATAGTCCGTTCCAAGATCAATGCTGGCGTACTGCCACATGGCGATGGCGAAAATGACGTAGCCGATGAAAATCATCGCCTTGACGCCAACTTTCGGGAAAAGCCTCACAACCAACGGGGCTAAAGCAACAATGACGAAAGCGCCGGGGCCGAGAACCAGTCCGGCATCGGTCGCGGTGTAGCCGTAGAGGCCTTGCAGCATCTGAGGAATCAACACGGTTGATCCGAAAAGGGCGAACCCGAAAAGAAAGTAGTAAGCGTTGGCGATTGCGAAATTGCGGTCCCGGAGCAGACGGATTTCCACTACGGGGTCGGGATGACGCCATTCCCAGATAGCTGCGGCAACCAATGACAAAAAGGCTATCGAAAAGAACAGGACGATGAAGCGACTCTCAAACCAGTCTAAAGTCTGGCCACGATCGAGAACTACTTCGAGGGACGCGAATCCGAGGGCAATGAGGACAATCCCGAGGCCATCAATGCGCAACCTGCCATCTTTCCGTGCAGCCACGACTTCCCGAGTGAATTCCGGCGGATCGGAAACGACCCGGCTGGTCAAAATTAAAGAGAGAATCCCAATCGGTAGGTTGATAAAGAAGATCCAGCGCCAGCTCCAACTATCGGTAATCCACCCTCCGAGTGGCGGGCCGATTACCGGAGCCGTGACAATGGCCATGCTGTACAGCGCAAACGCTGCGGGCCGCTTCGCTGGAGGGAAAGTGTCCACGAGGATAGCCTGCTCCACGGGAGCCAATCCGCCTCCCCCGACACCCTGCAGAACGCGAAAGAGAATGAGCAAGTCCAAGGAAGGCGCAAGTCCACAGAGCAGAGAGCTCAAAGTAAAGAGCACGACGCAAAGCATATAGTAGCGTTTGCGTCCAAAAACCCGGCTCAGCCATGCGGAAAGCGGAAGAACCACGGCATTCGACACCAGATAGCTGGTCAGGACCCAGGTGCTTTCGTCGTAGCTGACGGCGAGACCTCCGGCGATATGCGGCAAGGAAACATTGGCAATGGCGGTGTCGAGCAACTCCATAAAGGTGGCCAGCGTAACCGTGATCGCGATGATCCAAGGATTTACTGCGGACCGTTCGGCCCTCGCCCCGGGGAACGGAAGGGAGGCGGCTATAGAACTCATACTCATGTCAGCCTCAATGCCTCCTTTGATGCGACAAGAGACCGTTCGGTCCCATCTAACGTTGTGGTATGATGCAGCTAGCGACCAATCGGTCGCACAGCATCTGCCGGCGGGAGTGGGGGAATGCGAAAAGGCGAACAGACGCGACAGGAAATTATTCGCAAGGCGGCGCCCATCTTCAATCAGAGAGGCTACGACGGGGCTGCCCTATCCGACCTGATGAAGGCCACGGGGCTCGAAAAAGGCGGAATCTACAGGCATTTCGAAAGCAAGCAACAACTTGCGGCAGAGGCCTTCGATTACGCCTGGAAGCTGGCCTTGGATACGCGACTTGAAGGTACGCAATCCATCTCGAATACCGTGGACCGTTTGCAGCAGATCGTACGCAACTTTCGGGACCGGCGTGCCGGACTGGTGCCGGGAGGATGTCCACTGCTGAACACCGCCATCGATTCCGACGATGGAAACCCCCGGCTGCGCGAGAAAGCCCGCAGGGCACTTGGCTCCTGGCTTGAACGCCTGCGATCCATAATCGAAGAGGGTCGCCGACGACGTGAGATTAGCGGAGATGTGGATTCCTCGGAATTGGCCATGTTAATTGTCAGCACCCTGGAGGGGAGCTTGATGGTGAGCCGTCTGCAGCGTAAGGACAATCCGCGCCATTTGGCCTGCCGTCATCTTGAAGAATATCTCGAAACCAACGTTCGCGCGGCGGAATCGAAGGGGAGGGCGGCAAAGTCATGAGCACTCCGGACTCTCCCGTAAAAGCCGACTTTAGAACGAGAGCGAAAGCGAATGACGTGCCAGTAGCACGTCTGATCGGGTTCGAAGCTAAGGAGATCGCTTCCGGACGGGCTACGGTCACGCTGGCCGCCGGACCTCAGCACGCAAACCCTATGGGCACGCTCCACGGAGGAATTCTTTGCGACATTGCGGACGCCGCGATGGGCATGGCGTTCGCCAGCACCCTTGGCCCGAAAGAGTCCTTCACAACGGTGGAACTGAAGATCAATTTCTTCCGTCCCGTTTGGGAGGCTAATCTCAGGGCAGAGGGCAAAGTGGTGCGCCGCGGGAGGAACTTGGGCTACGTCGAGTGCGAGGTCACAGACGAGCGCGGCCAGCTCGTTGCTAAGGCAGCGTCGACCTGTCTCGCATTGAGAGGAGAGGAGGCTGGAGGGCGTTAAGCTAGCAGGCGGAATCGGCCGTGCGAGTCGAAGCAATGTCCACGATTCAAAACATTCTGTTCCCCGTAGACTTCTCGCCGTCTTGCGTTGCTATGGCGCCCTATGTGAAGACAGCGGCGACGATCTTGGGGGCCAGAGTCACACTTGTCTATGTATTCGATCTCTACAGTCGCGACGCGGTCCAACTCTATGTACGCCCACTCTCAGAGGTTGCCGAAGAGCAGCAGGGCCTTGCCCGCGACAAACTGAACTCGTTCCTGAAGTCTGAGTTTCCGCTCGAGGAGTATCCGAGAATCCTGTTGTCGGGCGACGGAGCTCGACAAATCGTTCACCTCGCCCGGACGAACGGATTTGATCTCATCATCATGCCTACCCACGCCGGCTTCTTCCGCCGGACACTGCTTGGCTCCACGACCGCGAAGGTTTTGAACGAAGCCGATTGTCCGGTACTGACCACGCAGCACGCCGAAACCATCTCCCCTGGACAGCTCGAACATCGCGAATTGGTCTGCGGAATCGGCCTTAGCCCGGATTCGGAAAGAGTCATTCGCTACGCCAGCGAGACGGCGAAAGCGGTTCGTGGGAATCTCACGCTGGTTCATGTGATTCCCGCGAGCGCTCCCGACCCGCCACTCCAGTTGGATCTTGAGGAGCACCTCGAGTCAGCGAAAAGAGATGGAGCGAGCCGCCGCATCGCAGAGCTGCAAGGCGCCGCCGGTTCGCACGCTCCGGTCAGGATCCTTGTTGGCGCGATCAAGGAGATGTTGACCGAGGAAGCGCGCAGATTGCGTGCGGATGTCTTGGTGATGGGAAGGGGTTCGCAATCCGGCGCGATCGGTCGCCTGCGGGATCTTACTTATGCGCTCGTTCGCGGCGCTCCTTGTCCGGTGCTGAGCGTCTGAATGGTCAATTCGCAGGCAAACCTATTCCGCCAGCGAAGGCCCTTTTCGGTTTATTGGACCTTTACGCTCGGTTCCACAGACATTCCGGGTCTCAACAGGTGCTCCGGGTCCTGTCCCTTTTCAAACACGATCTTCACGGGTATGCGCTGGACGACCTTGACATAATTTCCCGTCGCATTCTCTGGCGGTAGCAAGCTGTAGCGCGCCCCAGAGGCGCCGGCTATGTTCAAAACATGCCCTTCATATTTTCTGCCGTACGTGTCGACCGAGATCTTCACGCTCTGCCCCGGACGCATGTGCTTCAGCTGCGTTTCCTTGAAGTTGGCGGTCACCCAAACGTTCTGACTGTCCAGGGGAACGATGGTCATCATTTGTTGGCCAGGCGCTACGTTCTGCCCCGGCTGGACCGATCTCCGCCCCACAATCCCGCTCACCGGCGCTACCACGTTCGTGTACTGCAGGTTGAGTTGGGCCTGCTGAAGAATCGCGGCGGCCCGCTCGGTTTCCGCCTCCGCCGCCTGGGCACGCGACCGCTGCACCGATATTTGCTGTGGTTGCGTCTCTGCGTACTGCAGTTCGGCTTCGGCCTGCGCAATGCGAGCGCGCGCCTGCGTCACCGCCTGTTCCGCACCAGCCGCGGCCGCACGGGCGGCCTCGACCGCCGCGGCAGTGGCCTTCTGGCTATCCACCGCTTGCGTGTACTGATGCTGCGGAATCTCGTCCTTTTCTGCCAGCGGTTTGTACCTGGTCACGTCATCCTGGGCCTTTAGATCGTTGGCTTCGGCCTGCCGAAGGGACGCCTCCGCAGCCTGGAAACCCCGCTCGGCCGCAACCAGCCCGGCCTTGGCGTTGTCAACATCCGCCTGAGCCGTGGAGAGTTGGCTCGAGGTGTTTACCGAGGTGATCGGAACGGTTGTGCGAAGCGCAGTGGCGCTGGCCTGGTCGTTCGCCAGTGTCGCTTTGGCATTGGCCACTGCTACTTCATAGTCTTTGGGATCAAGCTGCACTAACACGGTACCCGCTTCGACGTACTGGTTGTCGTCCACCACCACGCGAGTCACGTAGCCGGATACACGGGAACTAACCGGATAAATGTAACCGTCAATCTGCGCATCATCGGTGGACTCCCAAGCGAGCAGATAGCGGTAGAGCAGTAGCGAGCTCGCCACAACAACGAGCGCGACAAGCGAAATTAGCACTCGCATCCGTGTTTTCGAGCGCCGTAAGCGAGACAGGCTTGCCCGTTCTCCGGCTCCGACTGAAGTCTCCGGTTGCTCCGGGTTTGGCGGCTCTGGGATTTTGCCCGGTGCGGTTCCCGGGGTTGCCATAGTTATCCTCCTTTGAACCTACTCTAACGCGCCGCCGTAGACCACTTGCGCTCCTTGGTGTAACGGGCAAGCGCCCCGAGGATGATCTCAACGGCTACTTCATTTCCCATTCCGGAGTTGACCATCAGGTGAAATCGGTGTCTTCCGGGCCAGTCGACGTCGAAATATTTGTTTATGAAGTCGGCGCGTTCCCGGTCCACAACCTCGGCGAGTTCCATGGCTTCCTTCTCACTTTTCCCGGCGGCCTGGAGACGTCGCACCCTTTCTTGAAAGGGTGCGTAAATGAAAACATGAAAGGCGTCGGACCGCTTGCTCAGATAATAAGCCGACCCTCGTCCGACAATCACGCAGTTGCCCTCCACAGCGATTTCAGGCAGGAGCTTTTGCACGACTTCACGAACGCATTCTGTATCGACCATCTTCAGACGCGGCGCGTTCAAGCTGCCTTCAAAACTTCCACGCATAAAGGACTTAAGAAGCCGGTAGTAGGCAGGATCTTTTCGCTCTTCATGCTTTTCGACGGTAGCGCAGTCGCAATCCAAGCGACGCGCGATTTCCTCGGTGAGTAACTGATCCCAGAGTTTCCAACCAAGCTTGGCTGCCAGCTGCGCGGCAATGTCGCCGCCTCCGCTTCCGTACTCGCGTTCGACCGTGATCACTCGGATGGCCATAAATCGCTCGCTTACTTTTCCGCTACGAATCCCTGCTTTCGAGTCCCTCAGCCGAGGAGCGTGTCGCTTTTACCATTTTTATAAAACGGCTTGCATTTCCGGACTACAGCGATCCTCATCCAACAGCGACTTCCCCTCCGGCTCCAGGCTTATTCCTTTTCAGCGCAAAGGACAGACCAAACATAATCGCTGCGCCCAGACATAGAACCCAGAATGTATCGATGTAAGCGAGAGTAGTGGCTTGGCCAATCACCGCCTGGTACACGCGCGCATAAGCCTGGCTTGTCGCCTGGCCAGCCTCCAGGCCCGATGCACTCAATTGCGCGGCGAGAGCCTCGACCGACTGCGTAAATGTTGGCTGTCCCGGGCTGGTGTGAGCGACCAGGTTCACCTGATGGAATTGCGCGCGCCGTGCAATCAGCGTCGTCACCATTGACGTGCCAATGCTGCTACCGATGTTTCGCATGAAATTCACGAGGCCGGCAACGCTGTTGCTCTTATCGGCAGGCATTCCAACGTAGGACACGATGTTAATGGGCACGAAAAGGAAAGCAAGCCCAAAAACCTGCACCACCCGCAGAAAGCTGGCTGTCCAAAAGCTGATGTCCAAGTCGAGATGCTGCGTCGAATAATACATTCCCAGCGACAACACCAACCAGCCAAACCCGATGATGTAACGCGCCTGGAACTTGCCCACGAGCACGCCTGCGACAGGCATGAGGAAGAGAAGGACAAGCGCGCCACCCGAGAGTACCAGACCTGCAGACTCCGCCGTATAGCCCATCAGGGTTTGCAGGAACTGAGGCATCATAACCAAGCTGGAGAACAGCATGATGCCGAGGATAAACATCATCGCGTTCGCCCCAAGAAAATTCATGTTCTTGAAAAGTCGCACATCAACGATAGGCTGTTTTTGAAACCATTCCCACATGACCAGCGACACAAGGCCGACCGCTGCGAGGACCGCCAGAGTGAGAATGAAATGCGAGCCGAACCAGTCGTCTTCCTGCCCTTTGTCGAGCATCACCTGGAGCGCGCCTACTCCCAGCGTCAGCAAGGCCACGCCGATGTAATCGATTTTCACTGCCGCACCCGTGAGACGCTTCATCCACGGCGGGTCTTCCACCAGTCGCAGTACCAGGAACAACGTAAGAATTCCTACCGGCAGGTTGATGAAGAAAATCCAACGCCAGGTGTAATTGTCGGTGATCCATCCGCCCAAAGTGGGGCCGACGGTTGGGGCGATGATCGTGGTGATGCCGTAGAGCGCAAATGCGAGACCGCGCTGCTGGGGAGGAAAGGTGTCGGCCAAGATGGATTGTGCCACGGGCTGCAGCCCACCTCCGCCTGCGCCTTGTAGCACCCGGAACAAGATAATCGCCCCCAGGCTCGGCGCCATGCCACACAGCAGTGAACTTATGGTGAAGATGACCAGGCACAATAGGAAGAAGCGTTTGCGTCCGAGGACGCTGGCAAACCAGCCGCTGATGGGCAATACGATGGCGTTCGAAACCAAGTAAGAGGTCAGAATCCAGGTGCTTTCGTCATTGCTGGCACCAAGGTTGCCGGCCATGTAGGGAAGCGCAACATTGGCGATGCTCGTATCGAGCACCTCCATGAAAGCCGCCATTGCCACTACCACTGCGATCAACCATGGATTTGCCTTCGGTCTCCATGGCTGTGTCGACGACGTGCTGCTGTCAACCGATTCATCAGCAGGTGGCTTACGAGGGGCCCGGGAGTCGCTTGCCATGTCGATGTCAGCGGTCGCGTCCCCAGATCTGCCTCTAGGGAGGCACGACCGCTAATGGTAACAGTGCCGCACTAGCGTTGCCACTTCTGGTCCTGTCTTAGTGAGCGGCGGATTTTGCCAAATCAGAAAATTCCGGCCGATAAGGCGAAACTGCTTTCCCAATTCCAGTTACCAGTACGGGTTCTTCAGCAATGGATGGAAAACGGCCTGCTGTTAAGCGAAGCACAATTCTAGGCACAATTTTCTCCTCACACGCCTGCGAAAGTCTCAATGATATCCGCACGGATAGACAATCCGCGGCGCCCTAACAACGGTCCTCCGCGTGAGGAGCCATTTGCCAGACGCCTCTTGCGGCTCAGAGTTTAGTGAAGCCGTCCGCACTCCATTCTTCCGAGCCGACACCATTATGTACAAAGAACAATCCTGTCGGGTCGTATTTCTTCTTCACCGAAGCGAGCCGCGCATAATTGCTGCCCCAATAAGAATGCGGCCAGTCCTTCTCGAAGAAATTGCTTTCCGAGACATACGATCCGCCGTTTGGCGTCAGCGTGCGCAGCTCGTTCATCGAACCATGAACCCGCTCGCGTGATTTTCGTCCGGCTTCGACGTCCGGCTCGTGGCCGCGTACCCCTGGATACCCGCCTTGGCCGTCCGCGACAATCGCCAGCGCAAAAGCATTCAGCACGGCCGGATTCGTCGCCGTATCTCTCGCCGCTTCGATAGCCTCGCGAGGCGCCCCCGCGAGCCCTTTGTTGAAATGCAGCTCGATCAGTTCGTAGCGGGAACCAGCAAACAGCGCGTTCGCCAGCTGCTCCTGCAAGTCATCTCCGAGCAACGATGCCGGCAGCCAGAGTGATTCGAAACCGTAGATGGTCCAGGCTACCTGGCCCCCGTCGCCCGTCCACCACACGTTGTTCTCGCTCGCGCCAGGTCGCGCGTCCGAATCGAAAACGTGCTGGTGCTGCTCTTTCCTCCACGCCACGTCCCACCAATGCCGCGCGGGCATGCTGCCTAGAATCATTCCTGGCTCGACCGTGTAAACTCCCGGGGAACGCGCAATCCAGTCCAAGAAGGGTTGCCAGACTTTCCTCGCTTCTTCGGTGCTCAGTCCTAGTGAAACCATGCTGAGCCCGAGCACATTGTCCGGGCCGATGTGCGCCTGCTCACCCCAATGATCGTTGAAGAGATTTTCGCGGTAAAAACCGACGAAATAGCGTAACAACCGGCGAAACGCGTCATCCGAAGAAGCCTTGACCCGGAAAATCGCGCCGCCCGCGTACTCGGGAAGTTCGTGCACGCGCAGCGTCACCTTGGTCACCACGCCGAAAGTGCCCCCTCCGCCTCCCTTAAGCGCCCAGAACAAGTCCGGATTCGCGCACGCGTTCGCGATCCGAATCTTTCCGTCAGCAGTCACAACTTCCGCTTCGAGTAGGCCCGCGGCGCATGTCCCGTAATGCTTTGAAAAACGTCCGAAGCCGCCGCTCTGCACCAGCCCCGCTACGCCCACCGTCGTGCAGCCGCCGCCTTGAACGTACGC
>WNGG01001462.1_pt1 | contig 35374 bp, 31 predicted proteins | sample 5400661 | NCBI WGS metagenome assembly WNGG01 (sample SAMN13153372, study PRJNA577476) | soil metagenome | isolation source: 100 cm soil or saprolite under Garry oak tree replicate 1 | place: USA:California | collected 2016-06-15
TCGAACGCCTTGATGGCGTCGCCCTGGCTCAGCGTATAGCCCAGCTCGTCGATGCCTTCGATCAGGCAGCGCTTGCGGTAGGGGTCGATGTCGAAGCGATAACTCTTGCCGTCGCCGCCGGTCACCGTCTGGGCGGCGAGATCGACGCCCATGGGCGCCCCCGGCCTCGCCTCGAGCGCGCGGATCAGCGCGGTCACGTCGGCGTGCGGCAGCACGATCAGCAAAAGCCCGTTCTTGAACGAATTGCCGGCGAAGATATCGCCGAAGCTCGGCGCGATGACGGCGCGGAAGCCGTAATCCCACAGCGCATAGACCGCGTGCTCGCGCGAGGAGCCGCAGCCGAAATTACGCTCGGCGACCAGGATTTTGGCGTCGCGATAGCCGGGATGATTGAGCACGAAGTCGCGCGGGCGGCCGTCCTCGCCGAAGCGCAGGTCGCGGAACAGATAGTCGCCAAAGCCCTCGCTGCGCAGCTTGCGCAGGAAGCGGGCGGGAATGATCTGGTCGGTGTCGACGTTCGGGCGGGCGAGCGGCACGGCGACGGCGTCGAGTTTTTTGAAGGGCTGCATGGTGCGTTTCCTAATTCGCCAGCAATTGCCGCACGTCGGTGAGGCGGCCGGTGACGGCGGCGGCGGCCGCCATGGCGGGGCTCACCAGATGGGTGCGCGCGCCCTGGCCCTGGCGGCCGACGAAGTTGCGGTTCGAGGTCGAGGCGCAGCGCTGGCCGGAACCGACCAGGTCGCCGTTGACGCCGACGCACATGGAACAGCCGGCGGCGCGCCAGTCGAAGCCGGCGGCGCGGAAGATGCGGTCGAGCCCTTCCGCCTCGGCGGCGGCGCGCACCAGCTCGGAGCCCGGCACCACCATGGCCTGCACGCCGGCGGCGACGCGGCGTCCGTTCGCCACCGACGCGGCGGCGCGCAAATCGTCGAGGCGGCTGTTGGTGCACGAGCCGATGAACACCCGGTCGACCGGGACCTCGGCGAGCGGCGTGCCGGGGGTCAGGCCCATGTAGTCGAGGGCGCGGCGCGCGGCGTCGCGCCGGTCCGGGTCGTCGAAGCCGGCCGGGTCGGGCACGCGCGCGGTGATCGGCGCCGCATCCTCCGGGCTCGTGCCCCAGGTCACCATGGGGGCGATCGCCGCGGCGTCGAGCGAAACCTCGCGGTCGAAGGCCGCGCCCGGATCGGACGGCAGGGCGCGCCAGAACGCCAGCGCCTTCTCCCACATCGCATCTTTCGGCGCATAGGGCCGGCCGGCGAGATAGGTGAAGGTGGTGTCGTCCGGCGCCACGAAGCCGGCACGCCCGCCCGCCTCGATCGACATGTTGCAGATGGTGAGCCGCCCTTCCATCGGCATGGCGCGGATGGCGCTGCCGGCATATTCGATGGCGTGGCCGACCGCGCCGGCGGCGCCGATGCGGGCGATGATCGCGAGGATCACGTCCTTGGCGGCGATGCCGGGCGCCAGCGTGCCGTTGATGGTGATGCGCAAGGTGCGCGGCTTCTTCTGCCACAAGGTCTGGGTCGCCAGCACGTGGCTGACCTCCGAGGCGCCGATGCCGAAGGCGAGCGCGCCGACCCCGCCGTGGGTCGAGGTGTGGCTGTCGCCGCACACGATCACCATGCCGGGCTGGCTCACGCCCTGCTCCGGCCCCATCACGTGGACGATGCCCTGGCGCGGGTCGCCGAGGTCGAACAGGGTGAACCCATGCGCGGCGGCGTTGCGGGTGAGCGAGGTGAGCATGCGGCGCGCGTCCGGATCAGCGACGGCGTCGATCGAGCGGGTGGTGGTCGGCACGTAATGGTCGGGCACGGCGAAGGTGCGGTCCGGCCGCGCCATCTTGAGGCCGCGCTCGGCCAGCATCTCGAACGCCCGCTGCGAGCCGTCGTGCACCAGATGGCGGTCGATGTAGAGCAGGGTCTGGCCGTCCTCGCGCTCGACGACCTTGTGCGCCTGCCAGATCTTCTCGAACAGGGTGCGCGGTTGGGCTTGGGACATGTGCGCCTCGTATGCCGGGTCTAGCAGGGGCGGGAAATCTATCACATGATGCGGCCCCTACCGTAGCCCGGATGAGGGGTCCCCGTCGCGCGCAGCGCGACGGGGTGCCCCTGAGCGCAGCGCAATCCGGGAATCCCGCACTCCGCTCCATGCGGGCTACTCTCGAACGGAGGACATGCCATGCATCTTACCCTCACGCGCCGCCGCCTGCTCGCGCGCTGGCCTACAGCGGCGGCCAGAGCCGGCACGGCGCGCGGCTGCGCATCGAGGAGATCAACGCGGCGGGCGGCATCAAGTCGCTGGGCGGCGCCAGGATCGAGCCGATCTACGCCGACGCGCAGTCGAAGCCCGACATCGGCGCCTCCGAGGTCGACAAGCTCGCCGAGGCCGGCGTGGCGCTGATCCTCGGCCCCTATGCGAGCGGCATCGCCATCACCACCACCCAGGCGGCGGCGCGCCACAACCTCGCCAACGTGGTCGACGTGGGCGTGGTCGACACGGTGGTGGAGCGCGGGCTGACCAATACGTTCCGCTTCGGTCCCGGGCTCAAGAAGGTGACGCTCACCGCGCTCGAGAACCTCGACAAGATCAACGCGGCGGCCGGCAAGCCGGCCGTCACCGTATTCATCGTGCACGAGGATTCCGCGTTCGGCAGCGGCATGGCCAAGGTGCTCAACGACGAGCTGCCCAAGCGCGGCTTCAAGATCCTCGAGACCGCCGCGCACGGCACGCCGACCCGCGACTTCACCAACATCGTGCTCAAGATCAAGGCGGCGAACCCGGACCTCGTGATCCCGTCGAACTACTACAACGAATATGTGCTGTTCGTGCGCACGTTGGTGCAGCAGCGGGTGCAGCCGAAGGCGGTCTACTCGATCCTCGGCGGGGGCGCCTCGAGCGTGAAGTTCGTCAAGGAGTTCAATGCCGATGCCCAGTACGTGATGGACTGCAATCACTGGTACGATCCGCGCAAGGACGCCAGCAAGGCGCTGGCGCAGAAGCTCGCGGCCGAAAACATCGACCTCACCTACGAGGTGATGCTCAACTACGCGTGCATGCAGCTGATCGGGGACGCGCTCGAGCGCGCCGCCTCGACCGACCGGCAGAAAATCATCGACGCGCTCGCCGCCTCGACGCTCTCCGACCACATCATGCCGTACGGCCCGACCAAGTTCGTCAACGGCCAGAACCAGGGGGCGCAGCCGGTCAACACCCAGATCCGCGGCAACAATATCGAGGTGATCTTCCCCAAGGAATTCGCCACCGCCGAGCCGGTGTTCCCGATTCCCGCGAAGTCGTAATCCCTCCCCTGAAAGGGGGGGGTATAGTGATAGAGGAGAAAATAGGCCAGTCCAAGGAATCTCCCCTCCACAACTATTAGTCATACGCAATAAATATAGCTCGCAAAGACAGAAGCTCCTGCTTTGACTGTCCGGCGCTCTGCGATACAAAGTCTCTCGCGTCCGACGCGACACTACCAGCGGCCCCGACATTCGTCGGATGGGCTGAAACGGAAAGCGAGTTAATGATTGTATTTCCTTTCCACAACTCGCTTGACTTGCACCTCCATTTCAAATGATAGTGTATTGTGAAATTTGGCGTCCTGGAGAAGTGCCGTGAATATCACCGTGACGTTTCAAGACGGAAAATGGTTGGTCCAGCCCGATCCGGCGATTGTGACGGTTGGTGAAAAGGTGGCTTGGCTGGTGCGATGGCCGCGTTCGACCACGAATGTGGTTCGGTGGGCCATCTATTTCACGCCGTTTCGATATCGGCACGCTTTGGTGGCAACCACCCGCAATTCGCATCTCGGCACGATCCTGGCCCGAAATCATTCTCTTGAGCAGGGCCTCAAAAAGGAGGGCGCCAACCTCGATGACATGACCGATCACTATGGAATAATTGGGCCAGTTACGCCCACTGATCCAGGTGAATACAAGTACGGAATTAACGCAGCCGATGCGGAAACGGAAAAGGAAATTGGAGATGATGATCCAAAACTAATAGTGCGTGCACACTGACGGCAGCAGCGGGCGGTCCGATGCCCTACAATATCGAAGTTCTGAGCTTAGGGGAAGATTCAAACGCCAAGATTGCTGAGGCCGCGCAGATTCTCAACGCGGTCCAGCAGGAGTTTCGATTTGATATGCCGCCTCCAAGGTTAAGGGATTACGGAGGCGTATTTCTTAGACAGGAGTACCTCACCCAAGACGTCTGGGAGTTCTTGAAGAAGTATCGTCAAGTAGCGATGGGGCATAGGCCATATGTCATTGCCGTAGTAAATGGTGCGCTTCGCTCAAAACGCTATAAAAATCTTTTTGGCTCGCACAGCGAAGCCATGGCCGTTGTTACTCTTCGCGATCATCATTATTATGCCGATTCACATCGTTCCTTTCTCTGTTATTATCTTATTCGTTACGCTCTGAGTTTCATTCCGTGCGACCTGAAAGCGCATGCGGATACACGAAACTGCTTTTTTGATTTTAAAGCTCACAAGCGCGATCTTGAAAAATCACTGGCATCGGGGGCGTTCTGCAGCGCGTGTGCCGAGAAATTGGCAGAGAAGTTGAACCCTGACACGAAGCGTGCGATTGATCAGATGATTAGTGTAATGAAGGCTCAGCACGCTACATCGAAAGCAGAACTTCCGGCAGAAACGCTTAAGGCATCCACGGATAGCCGACGCTTCGCGTCGGCGTTCTTCAAAGCTAAGAACGGCGGCCGAAGGCCGCCTATCCACCCTCCCCGTTCCGGGGAGGGATTGTCTCACCGCTACGGTTCGCCCGCGTGCCACACCTCGGCGCGCCAGCGCACGGCGATCGCGAGAGTGATGATGAGGCCGACGACCGCGTAGAGCGTCGCGGTGGCGCCGAAGCCGATGCGGCCGACGAGCGCGCCGGCACCGAGCAGGCCGAGCGGCAGGCCGTAGATCGCGATCGTGCGCGCGCCCATCACGCGGCCGCGGAACTCGGCGCCGGCCGCGCGCATAAGGATGACGGCGACGCACACGATGCTCACGCTCTGCACGAACCCGGCGAGGGCGAGACACACGATGCCGCCGGCCGCGCTTTGCACGTGCGCGAAGACCAGAAGCACGACGTACCAGAGCGCGGCGGAGACGATCATCAGGCGCGGCAGGCGCAGCCTGGCGCCGGCCTGGCTGAGCGCGATCGAGCCGATGAGCGCGCCGCAAGCAAAGCTCGCCAGCAGATAACCGAGCCCGGTCTGGTCGAGCCCATAGATGTCTTTCGCCACATAAGGCAGCAGGCCGTTGGAGATCGGGTAGGCCGTCAGATTGATGAGAAAGGCAAGCCAGATCGCCGCGTGCAGGCCGCGCGTGGTCCAGACATAGACGATCCCTTTCCGGAAATCGCGCCAGGGCGACGCCTCCAGCCCCGCCGCGGCATCGACGGCGGGACGCGGGGGTTGCGTCGCGGCAACGCCCAGGGTGAGCAGGGCTCCGACGGCGTAGAAGCTTGCGATCACGGCATAGGCCGGCCCCATGCCGAACGCGACCATCATTCCGGCTCCCGCCAGCGCGCCGGCGATGCGCGCGGTGTCCTGCGTCGTGCGGGAAATGCTCATCGCGCCGAGCAGCCGCTCGGGCGACAGGGTGTGGGCGATCAGGGCGGTGCGCACGCCGAGGTCGGAGGGACGAACGAGACCGTTGAACGCGACGATGACGAGCACGGCCAGCGGGCTCAGCGTGCGCGTGAACGCGAGCACCATCAGGGCCGCGGCGAGCACCGTGTAGACGGCGCGCATGGCGCACAGCAGGTTGCGGTGACCGATCCGGTCGCTCGCCACGCCCAGCATCGGCGCGATCAACGTGCCGAGGTATTGCAGCGAGCCGAAGACGGTGAGGAGAAGCACCGAGCCGGTCTCGACCAGCACGTACCAGCCGAGGATCAGGCTCTCCATCTCCATGGCCCACGAGGTCAGGAGATCTGCGGGCCACTGGAAACGGAAGCTGCGGACCGTGAAGGGGGCGAGCGCGGCGGGAGGCATGTTGCTCAAGTTGCGTTGTTCACCTCTCCCCGCTTGCGGGGAAAGGTCGGCGAGCGAAGCGAGCCGGGTGAGGGGGCCTCTACGCAAAGCGCCCTTCCTCACAGGCCCCCTCACCCCAACCCTCTCCCCGCAAGCGGGGAGAGGGCGTCACTCCGCGGCGACCTTGCCGTCACGCTTGAGCGCCGGGTAGTCGTAGCCGGCCATCAGATTCTCGACCAGCGTGTCGAACTCCTTCCAGTCGGTCTCGCGATAGGAGTGGTTGCGCACGATGAAGGAGGCGCCGGCGTAGAACTTTTCGTATTGCTGGTGGCGGCCGGCGAACTCGGAGCCGACCATGTCCCAGGCGAGCTTGAACAGCTTCATGCGGCCGACGGCGTCGCACTGGGGCGTCTGCCAGAAGGCGGTGAACCGGGCGGCGAGCGCGGCGTCGTCCATCACCGAGATGTCGGCCGGCATCTGGAACACGCCGCCGCCGCAGAGCTCACGCAGCTCGTCGATGAACTTCGAGTAATTCTGCGTGCACCAGTCGAGCCCGGCATACATGATGCGCCGGTTGAAGCACGCGTAGCCCTCGGGCCAGCTCTCGCAGGCGTCGATCTGGCCGTGCACCAGGCCGGCGATCATCGCCTCGACCGCGGCCATCTTGCCGAGCGTCTCGCGCACCGCCGGCACCTGGTCGGCGCCGGTCGCGTGCGCCACCCGGCTGCAAAGTCCCAGCAAAAGCCGCATCTTCGACCAGTAGCGCACGTTCGACTGATGATTGCCGAAGCAGTGGCTCGGCGTCTTGATGTAGATGTCGCGCGAGAGCAGCGCGTCGTCGTGCACGAACACGCGCTCCCACGGCACCTTCACGTCGTCGCACAGCACCATGCAGTCGCTCTCGTCGTAGCGGTAGGCGAGCGGCGAATCGAACTCGGACGTGCAGCCGAGCGCGGCCGGCTTGCGCGACCACAAGGTGACGCCGCGCGCGTTGCAGGGGATCGCGCAGGTGATCGCCTGCTTCTTCTGGTCGGGCGCGAGCGGAAGGACGTTGCCGATCCAGATCTCGTTGGCGTAGACCGCGCCGGTCGCCAGCATCTTCATGCCGGCGATGACGACGCCGTCGTCCTCCTCGCGCACCACGGACAAGGTCGGCACCGGCAGGTTCTTCTGCTGATAGAACTCCGGATTGCGCGCGGCCTGGGGCGGCACCACGGCGTAGACCGGGTAGAGGTCGTTGTCGCGGATGTGGCGGTAATAGGAGAGGAGGTTGCCGGCGTGGCCGCACGGGGCTTTCAGCTCGTCGGGCTTCATGGCCATGCCGGCGACGAACGACGCGACGTGATCGGGCGAGCGGCCGAACATGCCGTAGGTGAGGTCGGCGATGCGGCGATGGCCGACCATGCGGCGCCGGAGATCCTCGCGCGTGCGCGCGCGCAGGAAATAGATCGAGTGGCGCCCGCCATCCTCCTCGTAGCTCATCTCGTCGCGGTTCTCAGCCTTGAGATCATAGATCGCCGCGACGGTCTGCGCCGCCGTGCGGAAGGCCGGGTGCCGCGTCACGTCGTCCACCTTCTCGCTGCCGATATAGACGACGCGCCCGTCGCGCAGCGATTCCAGATGCTCCTTGCCGGTTCGCAACATGGCGGCCTCCCTGGCTCGGCCGACACTATACGGTCATTCATGGTACCGTGCGACAGCAGCGAGGCGCGGGGCCGATGACTCGGGAACTGGCACGACGCATCGCCTTCACCCTCGGCGCGCTGTTCGTCTACCGGCTCGGCCTGCACATCCCGCTGCCTGGAATCGATCTGCGGGTCTGGGACGAGATTTTCCGCAATCAGGCGCCCGGCATCATGGGCATGATCGGCTTTTTGCCGACCCGCCACATGGCGATCTTCGCCCTCGGCATCGTTCCATACATCACGGCGGCGGTCCTTGTGCAGCTGGCGACGATCGTGTCGCGCAGGGTTCGTGCACTTGCGCAACAGGGCGAGCGCGGCCGCCAGACCCTGGTCCGCTACACGCGTCATCTCACATTGCTGCTGACGGCGTCCCAGGCTTGGGCGGTCGCGGGCGGGCTCGAGCAGGTGGCCGACGTAGTGACAAGACCCGGCCCGCTGTTCATGGTCTCGACCGTGATCACCCTGACGGGCGGCACCATGCTCCTGGTGTGGCTCGCCGAACAGATCACGCTGCGCGGCCTCGGCAACGGCATCGCGCTCATTCTCCTGGCGAGCACGGTGACGCAGTTGCCGGAAGCGATTGCTTTCACCGTGGAGCTCGGGCGCCAAAGGGTGCTGTCGACCAAACTCAGCGCTGCCCTGTTGTTGCTCGTTGTCGCCGTCACCGCCTTCATCGTGTGGATGGAGTTGGCGCGGCGAAGGCTTCCGATCCGTTTTCCGGGTCGTCAAGCGAGTGTCGGCACACCGGACCATCAGCCTTCACACCTGTCACTGAAGCTCAATCCGGCAGGCGTGATCCCGGTCCTCCTCGCCTCATGGTTGATCGGGATACTGCTCGCTCTCGGAACCTTCGTTGCGGGACACGATGCGGAGTTGTGGATTGCCATTATGGGCCAACTCGGACACGGCCGGTTGCTTCACCTGATCCTCTATGCGGCGTTCATCCTCGTCTGCACGTTCTTCTACACGGCCTTCGTGCTCGATCCGGAGGCGACCGCCGAGAGGCTGAAAAATCTGGGCGGCGCGATTCCGGCAATCGAACCCGGGGAAGCGACCGCTGCCCACATCGACAGTGTCTGCACGACGCTCGACCTCGATGCGCAGCTCCGGGCCGAGCTGCAGTCAGGCTGACGGCGGCGGTCGATCAGTCTCTACAACTTATCGCGGGCGTGATCGTCCCGCCGATATCGGCCACCGCGGCGTGGACGCGCTGGCGCGCGAGCCAATCGAGGTCGACGGCGCGCTGCGCGATCCCCACCACGACCGGCACCCGGTGACGCCGGGCCAGCCGCTCGAGCGAGAACACGGACCACCAGGCACGAAACGCGACCCGGCTCCAGGTGCGGTCGTCCCAGCCGAGAAAGAGCATGTCGGGCGCATAGGCGCGCACCGCGCGATCGAGGTCCCATGGATAGATGACGATGATCCCGAGCCGCACCGGCCGCGCCTCCTTCCACGGGAACGACCGCGCGACGGGCGTGAACGCGAACACGACGGAGCGGTCGGCGAGGTTCGCCGCGACCAGCTTGTCGATGACCCGCGGGGCAAGGCCGCTCTCCTTGAGCTCGATGAACAGCTCGAGCTTCGTCTCAGACAAGAACGAGAGGGCGGCGTCGAATGTGAGCGTGCTTTCGACCGTGCGCGGCGGATCGTGCGACACCACCAGCGTCTTGGCGTCCGCCGCACGGCGCACGTCGAGCTCGATCCCGGAGATGCCGGCCGCGCCCGCCGCGCGCGCGAACGCGGCGAGCGTGTTCTCGTCCACGCCCGCCCGCCATCCGCGATGGGCGATGAGTTTCATGAACCGTTGCTAGCGAATCCACGGCTTGCAAACTCCCTCTCCCCGCGTGCGGGGAGAGGGTGGGGTGAGGGGGATTCTCAACAAACTCAGTGTGCCGAGCGCCCCCCTCACCCGACGGCCTTCGGCCGTCGACCTCTCCCCGCACGCGGGGAGAGGTGAAGAACAGAGAGCGTCATTTCCCCTCATCGTAATAATGCGTCTCGAGCAGGACACATCCGTTCTGCGAGGTGAACGGGCCGTGATAGACGCCGGGCGGGCGTACCGCATAGGTGTAGTTGCGGAACTGCTCGCCGCCCTTGCCGTGCTCGTCGTTGCCGACGATCAGGTCGCCCGAGAGCATGAACACCTCCTCCCAATATTCGTGCACGAAGGGCTTGGTCGAATAGGCGCCCGGCTCGATGCGCAGCAGACGGGTGCGGTTGCCGCGCTTGCTCGTCTCGTCGAGCGAGCCGGCGAGGATCTTTTCCCAGAACCCGGGCGGATAGCCGGGGATATGGTGCCAGTCCGCCTGCATGTCGAGCGTGTGGAACTCGTGGTGACCTTTGTCGAAGCCCATTGCTTCCTCCGTTGAACGTGAGATTTCCTGCCTGGCCTAGCAGACCGTCACGAGCCCGGCGCGTACTGGCCGATCAGCGTCCATTTGCCGTCCTGCAGCTGGACGACATAGACCGGCTTGAGCGCGTCGCCGTTGGCGCCGAACGAGATCGAGCCTTCGAGCGCGGGGAAATCCTTCATCTTGCGCAGCTCGTCCTTGATCGCCGTGCGCTCGGCGGCGAGCTTTGCCGGATCGCCGCCCACCTTCGCCGCCTTCATCGCGTTGGCATAGAACAGCACGATGTCGTAGGTCGCCGCGTCGAACTGCGCCGCGGTGGTGCGGTCGAGGCCGGCCGCCTTGGCACGCTTGGCGAACTCGGCCTGGAACGCCTTGGTGCGATCGTTGAGGTCGGCGTAGAAGGTCGTCGGAATGGTGGTGCCGTTGCCGGCCGCGCCCATCTGCCGGCCGAGCTCGGGATCGGCGATGGTCGAGCCGGCGACGAGCCAGCCCTTGTGGCCCTGGCGCCGCAATTCCTGAACGAGCCGCGTCGCCGGCTCCGGACCGGAGCCGACTCCGATCAGGTCGGTCGGCTGGCCCACCAGCTGGGAGACCTGGGCGGAAAAATCGAAGCTCTGAGTCTGGAAAGTGACGCTGAGCTTCACGTCGGTGCCGAACTTCTTCATGACGCCGGGCAAAACATTCTCGCCCATCACCTTGGAGATCACGTCGTCGGTCGCATAGGCGATCGCCGCGGTCTTGGTGGCAAAGCCCTTGGCCTGGAGCGCGCGCATGACGCGCTCGAACATGTAGCCCTCGTCGGAGGTGTTGCGGAAGGCATACTGGAACGGCTCGGCGAGCTTGGGCGCCGAGGACGCCATCGACATCGACACCACGCCGACCCGGTCCGCCGCCGGAAACACCACGCGGCATTCGCTCGAACTCAACGGGCCGATGACGGCGAGCACCTTGTCGTCCTCGCCGAGCTTGCGCAGGCCGACGACCGCCTGGTCGGGCTTGCCGGCGGTGTCGAAGGCGACGATGCGCAGCTTCCGGCCGGCGATGCCGCCGGCGGCGTTGATCTCGTCGACGGCGATCTGCGCTCCGATCTCGTTGGTCTTCGAGAAGGTGGCGAAGGGACCGGCGGCCGACGGCAGGTAGCCGAGCAGAATGTCCTGGGCGGCGGCGCTTGCGCTCCACAGCGCGGCCAGCAAAGCCGCGACGGCTCCCAGCAAACGGGTGTTCATCGTTTCTCTCCTCTGGTCGATTTCTTTATTTCATTTCTACGGCAGCTCACGCAACCGGAACCGACGCCCCCTCCCCGCTCCGGCCGCCGGCGCCGGCCTGTCCGAGGTAGGCATCCTGCAACCGATGGTCGGCGAGGATGCGCTCGGGCGTGCCTTCGATCGCCACCCGGCCAAGCTCGAGCACGTAGGCGCGGTGGGCGAGCCCGAGCGCGCGGTGGATGCTCTGCTCCACCAGCAGAATGCTCAAGCCGTTGTCGCGATTGAGCGCCCCGATCAGCGCGAACACCTCGTTGGCGACGAGCGGACTGAGGCCGAGCGACGGCTCGTCGAGCATCATCACCTTGGGACCGGCGAGCAGCCCGCGCCCGATCGCCAGCATCTGCTGCTCGCCGCCCGACAGGACGCCGGCCGGATTGTGCCGGCGCGCGGCGAGCTTGGGGAAGCGCGCATAGACGCCGGCGATCTCCGTATCGACGGCGCGGCGGTCGCGCCGGTTGAACGCTCCCATCAGCAGGTTCTCATGCACGGTGAGGCTGGTCACGATGCGGCGCCCTTCCGGCACCAGCACGAGGCCATCACGCACGCGCCGCGCCGCCGATCGGCCGCCGATGTCGCGGCCCTCGAACGTCACGCTGCCGCCCGCCGGCCGCACGAGCCCAAGCAGGGCGCGCAGCAGCGAGGATTTCCCGGCGCCGTTCGCGCCCAGCACGGCGACGACCTCGCCGGCGCCGAGGCGCAGCGAGACGCCGCGCACCGCGTGCACGCGGCCGTAGCGCACGTCGAGGTCACGCACGTCGAGGGACAAGCTGCGGCTCCGTCGCTGGCGCCATGGGCGCGCCGAGATAGATCTCCTGGACCAGAGGATCGTGGCGGATCGCCTCCGGGCTGCCCTCGGCGATCTTGCGGCCGAAATCGAGCACGATCACTTCCTCGCACAGCGCGCCGATGAACTGCATGTCATGCTCGACGACCATCAGGGTGACGGCGCCGCCCCCGCATACCCGCTCGAGCTGCTCGCGCAGGGCGCCGGCCTCCGCGGGATTGAGGCCGGCGGCCGGCTCGTCGAGCAGCAGCAGGCGCGGCCGCGCCATCAGGGCGCGCACCAGCTCGATCCGCTTCTGTACGCCGTAGGGAAGGCTTCCGACCGTCGCGCGCTCGAACGCGCCGAGGCCGGCGTCGGCCAAACCGGCGCGCGCCTCCTCGCGCCAGCGGTTGCGCGGCACCAGGCTCACCGGCTGCAGCACGCCGCCGATGCCGCCGTTGCGGCAGTGCTGCCCGACCAGCACGTTCTCCAGCGTGCTCAGATGCGGCATCAGCCGGATGTTTTGAAAGCTGCGGGAAATGCCGCAGCCGATGCGCCGGCGCGACGGGATGGCGGTGATGTCCTCGCCGTCGAGCAGGATGTGGCCGGCATCGACCGCAAACACGCCGGTGATGAGATTGAACACCGTGGTCTTGCCGGCGCCGTTCGGGCCGATCAGCGCGGCGCGCGCGCCGCGGCGAACCGCGAAGCTCAAGTCCTCGACGACGCTCAAGCCGCCGAAGCGCTTGCATATGCCGTCGAGGCGCAGGATCGGCTCGGTCATCGACCCGCTTCCCTCGGCAGGACGCCGGCCGGCCGCGCAAGCAGGCGACGAAGCCCGGCGCCGGTCACCAGCCCCTCGGGCCGCACCGCCATGATGAGGATCAGGCAGGCGGCGAACACCACGTAGCGCCAATGAGCGCTCGCGCGCAGCAGCTCGGGCAGCAGCGTGAACACCACGGCGCCGAGCGGCGGGCCGAGCACGGTCTGCGTGCCGCCGAGCAGCGCATAGAGCACGATGGTGATGCTGAGCGAGATGTTGAAATACTGCGCCTCGACGAAGCTGAAATGGTGGGCGTAGAGGCCGCCGCCGATGCCGGCAACGATCGAGCCGAGCACGAAGGCGGCGACCTGGAACGCGCGCACGTCGATGCCCATGAGATCGGCCACCCGCTCGTCGTCGTGCACGGCGGTGACCGCGATGCCGAAGCGCGTGCCGAACAGGAGCCATACCAGCGCAACGACGACGAGGGTGAACGCGACGATGGTCGGAAGCCGGATGAACGCCGCGACCGGATAGCCGGCCGCGCCGCCGACGATCTCGAGGTTGAGGATGATTGCCTGCACGATCTGCCCCAGCGCGAAGGTGGCGAGCGCGAGATAGATGCCGCGCGTGCGCAGCACCGGCACCGCGACGGCGAGCGCCACCACCCCGGCGCCGAGCCCGGCCGCCGGGATGGCGAGGAGCGGCGCGAGCCCGAAAGTGTTGCTCAGGTAGGCGGACGCGTAGGCGCCGATCGCCGCGAAGCCGGCGACGCCCAGGTTGAGCTGACCGGCGGCGAGCGGCAGAAACGCCGCGTAGGCGAGCACGATATTGACCGCGCACAGCACCAGCACGCCTTCGAAATATCCGCTCATGTGCGCGCCTGGGCGGCCGGCATCCCGGCGAACAGTCCGGCGGGACGGACGACGAGGATGAGCAGCAGCAGGCCGTAGACGGCGATGTCGACGACGTCGGCGCCGAGATATCCGATCGACATCACCTCGACGAGGCCGATGACGAGGCCGCCGACGATCGCGCCCCACACGTTGCCCATGCCGCCGACGATCATGGCGGATATGCCCTTGAGGCCGACGACCTCGCCCATGAAGGGATGCACCTGGCGATAGTTGAGCGCGAAGATCACGCCGGCGAGCGCGGCGAACAATCCGCTCGCCAGGAAGACGACGGGAACGATGCGGTTGATGTCGACGCCGAGCATGAGCGCGGTGTTGGAATCTTCCGCGATGGTGCGCAGGGCGCGGCCGATGCGGGTGCGCGCGAGCAGCAGCGCCAGGCCCCAGATCAATCCGATCGAGCAGGCGAGGCCGACAAGCTGCGGCAGGCCGATGACGAGGCCGGCGACGCGCAGGTCGGCGCTGCCGAACAGCGCGGGCAGCGAGCGCAGCTCCGAGCCCCAATAGGTGACGGCGAGATGCTCGAACAGCAGCAGGAAGGCCATCGAGCTGACCAGCGGCACGAAATGCTCGGCGGTGCGCATCCAGCGCCAGGTGAAGCGCTCCACCACCAGCGAGAGTGCAGCCCCGGCCGCCAGCGCGCCGACGAGCGCGAGCGGCCACGGCAGGCCCGCGGCGATGAGCGCCCACATCGTCATGGCGCCGATCATGAACAGGCCGGGAATGCTGAAGTTGAGGAATTTCAGCACGCCGATGCTCAGCGTCAAAGCGACCCCGACCATCGCGTAGATGGAGCCGAGCATCAGGCCGTTGACGATCTGCTGGGAGAGAATTGCGCGCCTCCGTCTCGTCTCCGTTCGCTAATCCGTCAAAAAATCACCGCTCACCTCTCCCCGGAGGGGAGAAGTCGGATCGCGAAGCGATCCGGGTGAGGGGTTACCGCACCAAATTTGTGAGGTCCGCAACCCCCTCACCCCATCCCTCTCCCCTTCGGGGAGAGGGAGCCGCGGCGCTCGGTTTCTCGACCGCGTCCACGTAGTGGATCGCCGCGCGCGAGCTTTCGACCAAAGCGGCCGCCGCCGCGCCGAGCGCGCCGAACGATTTCGCGTCGAGCGCGCCGAAGAACAGGTCGTTGACGGCGCGGATCTCCGCGCCCATGCGGTCGATCGCCAGCCGGCCGCCGGGCGCGAGGCTGAGCAGCACGCCGCGGCGGTCATGCGGGTTGGTGCGCTTGAGGATCAGCCCGCGCCGCGCCAGCTTGCCGGTCTCGGTTGCCACGAACGCGCTCGACACGTGCAGCGCCTGCGCCAGCGCGCCGACATTGACCCCGGCGTCGCCCTGCAGGTGCGCGATCGCCATCAGCACGCTGTATTGCGGGCCGCTGACCCCGAGCTGCCGACCGAAATGGGCACGCACCAGCTCCATGCGCGCCGCGATGGTGAGGAGATCGTGGACGAGGCCGCGGAAGCGCCGGTCCGAGCCGGCGTCGAGCAGCGCCGCGCGCGATGCGGTCGGCGCCATGACGTAGGCCGCCGCGCCGCCGTTGCGCTTGCCCGGCGCGGAGCCGGCGCGTCCCCGCCGCGGCCGCATCCTAGAGATTGACATACCCGGTGTCGCGCAACAGCTGGGACTCGACCGGGATATGCAGGCTGTCGTGCACCGCATTGTAGAACTTCCAGAACCCGACCACGCAGGCCAGCTCCATGATCTGCGCCGGCGTGAGATGCTGCTTGAGGCGCTGCAGGATCTCGTCGGGCACCGAGGTCGGGTCCTCCGAGGCGGCGCGCACGTAGTCGAAGCAGACGCGCTCGAGCTCGTCCTTCGGCTGGTAGGCGCCGGTGATCAGGTCCTGCAGTTCCTCCTCGCTCACGCTCCAGCCCTCGTAATTGGCGCCGGCCGGCTTCTTGAGCATCGCGCAGGAATGCGCCGTGCAGTAGGCGCAGCCGTTGATCGAGCAGGCGACGGCGGCGAGCTTGCGCTTGAGAAACTGGTCGAGGGCCGAGGACGGGTCGCGCATGATGTTGCTGTTGAGCTTCCACAGCGTCTCGGCGATCTCCGGCCGATAGGCGTAGAGTTTCAACGCGTTGGGCAGGAATCCCATGCGCTTCTTGTAGGGTTCGATCACCGGCTTGAGACGCTGGTCGAAGTCCTCCTCGCGCATGTAGGGGATGAATGGCTGGCCCTCGAACAGGACTTTCGGGATCGGCGGTGTGACGGCGTCCATGGCGTTGCTCCTCGTTAGAGATAGTCGGACAGTTTCACCTTGCCCCAGTTGCGCGGCCACGCCCGCTCAAAATCGGCGGGGTCGTGGCGGGACTTTGCGGTCGCGTCGATGCCCATCTTGCCGACGGTGCGCCAGGGGTAATGCCCCTCGAGCGGGCGCGCGGACGGATCGTAGGGCGAGCCGCGGGTGTGCGGCACCGTGATCACGTCGCGCGCCGGATCGCAGCGCGTCGCGATGGCGTGGTAGACCTCGCGCGCGTCGTCGATGTCGGTGTCGTGGCTGACCGCCACCACCAGCTTGGTGTTGAGCCAGGGCGCGCCCATCGCCAGCATCAGCGCATCGTTGACCATGCCTTCGCGCGGATAGGCGACCTGGATGATGCAGGAGAGGGCCGCCCCCCAGGTCGGGAAGCGCACGTCCTTCACGTCCAACCCGATCTCGCTCAGCCGGTTGAACAGCACCGCCTCGTGGCACAGGCGCGGCAGGACCTGGTGGTCGGTGTCCGGGCAGGTCTGATGGTTGCGGTAGATCGGCCGGTCCGCCCGCATGGTGATGGCGGTGATCTCGACCTCCGGCACGTTCTCGTAGTGCGGCAGATTGTACATCGACGGCGAGGTCACCTCGCCGACGCGGAATTTTCCGTCGAGCATCACATGGCCTTCGACCACGATCTCCGCCTCGGCCGGCACCGTGAGATCGAGGGTCTCGCACGGCACCATCTCGACGTCGCGGTCCATGATCGTGCCGACCATCTCCATCTCGCCCCACATGTCCATGTGCAGGCCGGAAAAGTTCGCCATGATCTCGTAGGCGGGCGGCACGCCGAACGCGAACGCGATCGGCATGCGGTCTTTGCCCATGGCGCGGTATTTCCCCATGATCGCGTGCGAGTGCGGGGTGACGAAGCTGATGAGACCGCGGCGCGGGCCGACCGCATGGGTGCCGGCGTGGCATGAATTGTAGAAGCCGGTCTCCGGGTCGCGGATGATGTTCATCGCCGTGACGTACGGGGCTTCGTCCTTGTCCTTGTGGAACGGAATGGGAAGCTCGGTCCAGTCGGCCTCGTTGTGCAGCTTGACCACCTCCTTCACCGGACCGGTCTTGACGTTCTTCAATCCGCGCGGCGGCCGGCGCAGGCGATAGGCGAGCGTGCGCAGATAGTCCTGCGGCTCGACCCCGAGCGCGCGCGCCTGGGCGCGCCGCGTCTTCACCAGGATGTCGCACAGCCGGAAGCCGGGCTTCTCGATGATGTTCTCGAACAGGATCGGCTGGTCGCTTTGCGCCGAGAGCGCGCCGATGTCGGCCATGCGCACCGGCTTGGTAATGCGCGTGACGATGTCGGCGTTGGACGCGAGGTAGCCGCGCAACGAAGCGTCGAGCGGCTTTGCCGGCGCGGCAACCGACGAATGGGGGGATGCAGCCATGGCGCCCTCCAAATCCTAAAGTAACTTTACTAACGGCCGGGCGCGAGTCAATGCCAGGCGGCGCCATCGCGCGGGCCGTTTCCGTGCGTTGACGCACCCGGCGGCACCGCGTAATCGAAGCAGCGGATGCTCGATTCCGCGATCCTCCTTCCGGCCATCCTCAACGGCCTCACCATCGGGGCGATCTACGCGCTGATCGCGCTCGGGCTCACGCTGATCTACGGCGTGCTGCACATCATCAATTTCGCCCACGGCAGCCTGCTGATGCTGGCGCTCTACGGCGCGTTCTTCCTCAAGACGCTCGCGGGCATCGATCCCTACCTGGCGCTGCCGATCCTGGTGCCGGCGTTCTTCGCGCTCGGCTATGCGCTCCACCGCGGCGTGATCGAGCCCGCGAGCCACGGCCGGGAACACAACGTGCTGATGGTGACGCTCGGGCTCGCCATCATCATCGACAACCTCGCGCTCTATTTCTGGACCTCGACCACCCGCACGGTCGACCTGCCCTATTCGTTCGCGGTGGTCGATCTCGGCGTCGCGCTCATTCCGGTGCCGCGCGTTGTCGCCTTCGCGGGCGCGCTCGCGCTCGCCGCGCTGCTGGCGCTGTTCATGACGACGACCGACCTCGGCAAGGCGATCCGCGCAGTCGCCAAGGAGCGCGAGGGCGCGCGGCTCGCCGGCATCCGCGTCGCGCAGGTCTACGCCGTCAGCTTCGGCATCGGCACCGCATGCGTCGCCGCCGCCGCGTGCCTGCTGCTGCCGACCTTCTACGTGACGCCGCAGGTCGGCTACGCCTTCGTGCTGGTCGCCTTCACCACCGTCGTGCTCGGCGGCATGGGCAGCTTCGTCGGCGCGCTCGTCGGTGGGCTGGCGCTCGGCGTGGTCGAGGCGCTCAGCGGTCTCCTGCTCGGCGAAAGCCTCGGCCAGATCGGCATTTTCGTCATCTTCATTCTGGTGCTGCTGCTGCGGCCGACCGGGCTGTTCGGGAGCCGGCTGGCGTGAGCGGCGCGCGCATCGAGGGCCGGTCGATCGCGCTCGCCGCCGTCGTCGTCGTCCTCGCCGTGCTTCCGCTCGGCATGCGCTCGGAGTTCTGGCTCGGCTTCTGGTTCGTCAGCCTGCTGTTCGCGCTGCTCGGCCAGTCGTGGAACGTGCTCGCCGGCTACGGCGGGCAATATTCCTTCGGCCATGCCGCCTTCTTCGGCACCGGCGCCTATGCCACCGCCGTGCTGCAGGTGCAATTCGGCCTCGATCCGTGGAGCGGCGCGCTCGCCGGCGTCCTGCTCGGCACGGCGGTGGGCGCCGCCATCGGCGCGCTCAGCTTCCGCTACGGGTTGCGCGGATCGTACTTCGCGCTGGTCACCCTCGCCTTCGCCGAGGTGCTGCGCGTCGCCGCCAACTCGGTCGCCTTCACCGGCGGCGGGGTCGGCATCCTCATTCCGCTCAAGCTCGGCGCCGCCCATTTCCAGTTCGCCGACCGGCGCGGCTTCTATTACGTCGCGCTCGCCTGCGTCGTGCTCTCGCTCGGCGCGGCGCACTTCATCGAGCGGTCGCGGTTCGGCGCGCGGCTGATCGCGCTGCGCGAGAACGAGGCGGCCGCGCAGGCGCTCGGCATCGACGTCGCGCGCACGAAACTCGGCGCCATCACGCTCTCCGCCGCGCTCGCGGCGCTCGCCGGCGTGCTCTATGCGCAATATTTCCTTTATTTGGATCCGGGCGTCGCCTACGGGCCGGCGGTGTCGATCGAGGCCCTGCTGGCGCCGATCGTCGGCGGGCTCGGCACCATGCTCGGTCCGCTCATCGGCGCGGTGGCGCTGCGCGCGCTCGGCGAGGCCGCGACCTGGCTGACCGGCGGCGCGCCCGGCCTCAACCTCGCGCTCTACGGCGCGCTTCTCATCCTCGTGCTGTGGGTCCTGCCTGACGGGCTGATCGGACTGGGCGGGCGTCTCGCGCGCATCGTCTCGGCGGAGCGGCGCCATGCTTGAGCTTGCGGGGTTGAGCAAACGGTTCGGCGGGCTCAAGGCGGTCGACGACGTGACGCTCACGGTGCCGCAAGGCCGCATCACCGCGATCATCGGCCCCAACGGCGCCGGCAAGACGACGCTGTTCGGCCTGATCTCCGGATTTTTGACGCCGGATTCCGGCGCCGTCCGCTTCGAGGGCGCGGACATCGCCGCCATGCCGCCGCACCTGATCGCCGCGCGCGGGCTGGTGCGCACATTCCAGATCGTGCAGCCGTTCGCCGGGCTGACCGTGCGCGAGAACATCGCGGTCGGCTGCCAGCTGCATGCGCCGAGCCGCCGCGCCGCGCTCGCGGACGCCGACGAGGTTGCCCGCATGGTCGGCATCGCCGACTTGCTCGACCGGCCGGCGCATGCGCTCACCATCGCGGGGCGCAAGCGCATCGAGCTGGCGCGGGCGCTCGCCACCCGGCCAAAGCTGCTGCTGCTCGACGAGGTGATGGCCGGGCTCAACCCGGTCGAGATCGGCGAGATGCTGGCGATCGTGCGGGCGATCCGCGACCGCGGGATCACGCTCCTGCTCACCGAGCACGTGATGGCGGCGGTGATGAGCCTTGCCGAGCACGTCCACGTGCTGAACGACGGCCGCCTCATCGCCGAAGGCGCGCCGGCGCAGGTGGCGGACAATCCGGCGGTGATCGAGGCCTATCTCGGGCACGGCGCGGCGCGCGAGGGCGGAATCCCTGCCCCGCCCGCGGGGGAGGGTCAGGGAGGGGGCCTGTTACGCGCTGACGCCGCAAAAGGGTTCCCTCCACCCGACGCGCTTCGCGCGTCGACCCCGGATCAAGTCCGAGGCAGGCTCTCCCCCCCAAGCGGGGGAGGTACGGAGCCCATCCTCACCGTCGAGAATTTGCATGCCGGCTACGGGCCGATGCCGGTGCTGCGCGGGATCGACCTTGCGGTGGGCGCGAACGAAATCGTGGCGGTGCTCGGCAGCAACGGGGCCGGCAAGACCACGCTCAACCGCGCGCTCTCCGGGCTGCTGGCGCCGGCGCGCGGGTCGATCCGCTTCGATGGCGCCGAGATCGCCAGCCGCGATCCGGCGGCGATCGTCGCCGCCGGGCTGGTGCAGGTGCCGGAGGGCCGGCGCGTGTTTCCCAATCTCAGCGTCAGGGAGAACCTCGAGCTCGGCAGCTATCGGCGCGGGCGGCCTACGCGCGAGCGCAATATCGACGAGGTCGCCGCGCTGTTTCCCCGCCTCGGCGGGCGGCTCAATCAACTGGCCGGCACGCTGTCGGGCGGCGAGCAGCAGATGCTGGCGATCGCGCGCGGCCTGATGGCGGAGCCGCGGCTGCTGATCCTCGACGAGCCGTCGCTCGGGCTCTCGCCGCGCCTGGTCGAGGACATGTTCGCGCTGATCGGCCGGCTGCGCGCGGAGGGCCGCGCCATCCTCCTGGTCGAGCAGAACGTGATGCAGTCGCTTGCCATTGCCGACCGCGCCTATGTGCTCGAACATGGGGTGTTCGCACTCGCCGGCCCGGCGGCCGAGCTGATCGCGACGCCGCGGCTGCAGCAGACCTATCTGGGACTATGATCGCATGACCTCGCTCCGTACGCTGTTCGCCGGCCCGCGCATCGTCGTCGCGCCGGGCTGCTATGACGCGCTCACCGCGCTGATGATCGAGCGCGCCGGCTTTGCCGCGGCCTATGTCTCCGGCGCGAGCCTCGCCTATACGCGGTTTGGGCGGCCGGACATCGGGCTCATCGCCATGAGCGAGGTCGCCGACGCGGTCGCCGCCATTCGCGAGCGCGTGGCGCTGCCGCTGATCGTCGACTGCGACACCGGCTTCGGCAACGCGCTCAACGTGATGCGCACGGTCAAGACGATGGCGCGCGCCGGCGCGTCGGCGATCCAGCTCGAGGATCAGACGAGCCCCAAGCGCTGCGGCCACCTCGCCGACAAGACCCTGGTTGCAACGCGGGAGATGACCGGCAAGATCAAGGCGGCGCTCGACGCGCGGCCGAGCGAAGACATGCTGATCATCGCGCGCACCGACGCCATCGCGGTCGAAGGTTTCGTGGCGGCGCTCAACCGCGCCGAGGCCTATGCGCAGGCCGGCGCCGACATGCTGTTCGTCGAAGCGCCGCAGGACGATGCGCAGCTCGACGGCATCGCGCAGCGGTTCCGCGGCAAGGTGCCGATGATGGCCAACATGGTCGAAGGCGGCAGGACGCCGCTCAAGGACGCCGCGCAGCTCGAAGCGCTCGGCTTTGCGCTCGTGATCTTCCCGGGCGGCACCGTGCGCGCGCTCGCCCACGCGCTCGCCGACTATTTCGCCAGCCTCAGGCAACATGGCACCACCGCGCCGTTCCGCAACCGCATGCTCGACTTCAAGGGGATTACCGATCTCGTCGGCACGGCGGACATGCTGGCGCTCGGCCGCCGCTACGATCCCGACGCACGAGGAGAGCCGCGCTGATGCTCGACCCGGTCGCGCTCGCCGTGCTCAAGGGCCGGCTCGAACAAATCGCCGACGAGATGGACGCGACGCTGTTCCGCAGCGCCTTCAATCCGATCATCGCCGAGGCGCACGACGCCTCGCACGGCCTCTACGACGCGGCGACCGGCGAAACCCTGGTGCAGGGCAAGGCCGGGCTGCCGATCTTCGTTGGCGTCATGGCGTTCGCCGTCAAGGCGGTGATCGGAAAAGCCGCACGCGACGGCCGCCTTGCCGACGGCGACGTCTACATCTTCAACGACCCCTACGAGGGCGGCACCCATCTCTCAGACTTCAAGCTGGTGCGGCCGTTCTTCCGCGGCGGCGCGCCGTTCTGCTACCTCGCCTCGGTCGGGCACTATCACGACGTCGGCGGCAACGTGCCGGGCAACTACAATCCGGCGGCGACCGAGTGCCATCAGGAAGGCGTGCTGATCCCGCCGGTCAAGCTTTTCGCTCGCGGGACATTTCAGGACGATATCTTCGCCATCATCCAGGCCAACAGCCGCCAGCCGCTGAGCACTTACGGCGATCTGCAGGGCCAGCTCAACGCGCTCGATCTCGGCGCGCGGCGGCTCGATCAACTGCTCGACGAATGGGGCGACGCGACCGTGACCGAGGCGCTCGCCGAGCTGCGCGCCCGCGCGGCGCGGCAGATGCGCGGCTACCTGCGCGACCTGCCGGACGGCACCTACAGCGCCGAGGATTTTTTGGACAACGACGGCATTGTCGATGAGCCGCTGCGGATCGCGCTGGATCTCACAATCGCGGGCGAGACCATGCGCCTCGACTTCTCGCGCTCCGCACCGCCGTGCGGCGGCCCGCTCAACATTTCCTATTCGACCGCGGCGGCGAGCTGCTACGTGGCGCTCAAGCACCTTTTTCGCGACGTGCCGGCCAATGCCGGCGTGCTCGATCCGATCACGTTCGTGATTCCGCCAAGCACGTTACTCAACGTGGGCGCGCCAAAACCGGTCGGCGGCTATACCGAGACGATCCTGCGCATCATCGACGTAGTGTTCCAGGCGTTCGCCCACGTCGCGCCCGAACGGAGCAACGGCTGCGCCTACGGCACCATCAACGCGCTCTCGCTCACCGGCCACCGGCGCGACGGCCGGCGCTGGGTGATGTTCTCGTTCTTCGGCGGCGGCCACGGCGGGCATCCGCAGGGCGACGGGCTCAATCACGGCAACGCGCCCATCTCGACCGCGCGCATTCCGCCGATCGAAATCCTCGAAGCCGCCTATCCGGTGATGTTCACCCGCTGGGCGCTACGGCCGGACAGCGGCGGGCCGGGCCGCCATCGCGGCGGGCTCGGCGCGGTCTACGAGATCGAAATGCTGGAAGACGAAACGGACGTCTTTCTGTTCGGCGAGCGCGGGCGCTTCGCGCCGTCCGGGGTCGCGGGCGGCGAGCCCGGCGCGCTCAACCGCTTCGTCTATGTCAAACGCGACGGCGAGCACACGGCGCCGCTCGCGTCGAAGATGGTGGGGATCAAATTGAGCCAAGGCGAGCGCGTGCGCATCGAGTCGCCCGGCGGCGGCGGCTACGGGCCGGCGCGCGAGCGCGCGGCGGAGGCGATCGCACGTGATGTCGCGCTCGGATATGAGACAGAAGAACACGTGAGGGAATGCTACGGCCGGGCCGCAGCGCCACCCTCCCCTGCAGGGGGAGGGTCGCCCGCCGTCGCGAAGCGAAGGCGGGCGGGGTGGGGTAAAGCCACAGGCATCGGATTCGTGGAGGGATCACCCCCACCCGGCGCCGCTTCGCGGCGCCGACCTCCCCCCTCCAGGGGGAGGTAAATGCCCCCTCCCCGGCTGGTGGTCGGCATCGACGTCGGCGGCACGTTCACCGACGTGTTCGTGCTCGACGAGGCGAGCGGCGCCTGCACGGTCGCCAAGGTGCCATCGATCCGGCGCGATCCGGCACAAGGCATCGTCGAGGGCATCGGCCGCGCGGCCGGAGACTTCGCGTTGATCACGACGGTCGTGCACGGCACCACGGTCGGCACCAACGCGCTGATCGAGCGCAAGGGCGCGCCCACGGGGCTCATCACCACGCAGGGTTTTCGCGACGTGCTGGAAATGCGCCGGCGCGACCGGCCGCAGACCTGGGGCCTGTGGGGACAATTCGAGCCGGTGGTGCCGCGCGACCGGCGGCTCGAGGTCGCGGAGCGCACGCTCGCCGACGGCAGCGTCCGCGCGCCGGTCGATCCGGCGGAGGTCAAGGCCGCAGCACAGCATCTGCTCAAGCTCGGCGCCGAGGCGGTCGGCATCGTCTTCATCAATGCCTACGCCAATCCCGAGAACGAGCGCCGCGCCGTCGAAGCGGTGCGCGGGGTGTGGCCGAACGCCTTCATCACCGCCTCGAGCGAGATCCTGCCGGAAATCCGCGAGTTCGAGCGCACCTCGACCACCGCGCTCAATGCCTATCTGCAGCCGATCGTCGGGCAGTACATCGCGCGCCTCGAGGACGGATTGGCGTCCGCCGGGGCGCGCGGAAAAATGCTGATCGTGCAGTCGAACGGCGGGGTGATGAGCGTCGAGACCGCCAAGCGCCTGCCGATCCGCACCGCCCTGTCGGGCCCGGCCGCCGGCGCCATCGCAGGCGCGCATATCGCGGCGTCCGCCGGCTTTTCCAACGTCATCACCTGCGACATGGGCGGCACCAGCTTCGACGTGTCGCTGATCGCCGCCGGCAACACCGCGCTCGCCGCGGAGACCAGCATCGATTTCGGCTTGGTGGTGCGCACACCGATGATCGAGATCACCACCATCGGGGCGGGCGGCGGCTCGATCGCGTTCGTCGACGGCGGCGGCATCCTCCAGGTCGGCCCGCAATCCGCCGGCGCCGATCCGGGCCCCGCCTGCTACGCGCTCGGCAACGAGCGGCCGACCGTGACCGACGCCAACGTGCTCACCGGCCGCATCGACGCCGCGCGGCCGATCGGCGGCAAGATCGCGCGGCTCGACATCGATGCGGCGCGGCGCGCGATCGAGACCCACGTCGGAGGGCCGCTCGGCCTCGACGCCATGGCGGCCGCGGCGGCGATCATCCGCGTCGCCAACAGCCGCATGGCCGGCGCGATCCGGCTGGTATCGATCGAGCGCGGGCACAATCCGCGCGACTTCGTCGCCATGCCGTTCGGCGGCGGCGGGGCGCTGCATGCCGGCGCGCTGATCGGCGAGGTCGGCCTCGCCAGGGCGCTGATCCCGCGCTACCCGGGCGTCACCAGCGCGCTCGGCTGCGTCATCGCCGACATGCGCCACGACTTCGTGCTGACCGTGAACCGGCTGCTCGACGACCTCGATGTCGGCGCGCTCGAGGCCGAGACGCGGAGGTTGACGCAGGACGGCACGGCGCTGATCGAACGCCCGCAGGCCGCGTTCACCGCGCGCGATGTCGTCGTCGAGCTCGACATGTCCTATGTCGGGCAGACCCACACGGTGGCGGTGCCGCTCGGCAACCTCGACCGCGCGGCGATCCGCGCGGCGTTCGAGGCGCGCTACCGCGCGGCCTATGGCCGGTTGCTCGAAGGCATTGCCATGCGGGTGCTCAATCTGCGCGTCGCCGTGATCGGCCGCCGGCCCAAGCTCGACCTGATGCGGCTCGCCCCCAAGCCGGGCGGCAATGTCGCGGCCGCGCAGCTCGGCATGCGGCGCATCTATGTGGATGGCGGCTTCGTCGACGCGCCGGTCTATACCCGCCTCGACCTGCCGGCCGGCGCGGTCATCCCCGGGCCGGCGATCCTGGAGCAGCCGGACACGACGATTTTTGTTGATCCGGGTCTCGAAGGCAGTGTCGATCGCTTTGGGAACGTCCTGTTGGAGCGGAAGGAATGAAATGCGTTCCCCGGATGCGGCGCAGCACGAAGTGGTGCGCCGCTGATCCGGGGTCCAGGATTGGCGGCTGCAATGGGTCCCGGGTCTGCAGCGCACCACTTCGTGCTGCGCTGCGCCCGGGACACGCACCCAAAGGCTCAAGATGATCACGCTCGACTCCCCGGCCCGCACCGCGCTCGTTCTCGTCGACCTGCAGAACGATTTCCTGCATCCCGACGGTGCCTATGGCCGCGCGGGGCAAAGCGCGCCGGCGATCGCGGCGCTGCCGGGCCGGCTCAAGCCGGTGGCCGATGCCATGCGGACGGCGGGCGGCTGGATCGTCTCGACCCATTTCACCCTGGTGCCCGGGCGCAACGGCGAGCCGTTCATCCTGCCGCATCTCAAGAAGCTGCGGCCGTTCCTCGGCAAAGGCGATTTCGCGCCCGGCAACTTCGGCCACGACTTGGTCGACGCCCTCAAGCCCGCCGATCTCATGATCGAGAAGGTCGCGTATTCCGCGTTCTACATGAGCCGCATGGAGTTCGTGCTGCGCCGCGCCGGCATCGACACGCTCGTGTTCGCCGGCATCGTCACCAACGGCGGCGTCGCCTCGACGGTGCGCGACGCGCACGTGCGCGATTTCCGCGTCATCGTACTCGCCGACGGCTGCGCCGCGTTCAGCGAGGCGGTGCACGACGCGACCATCGCCTCGCTCGCCAGCGTGGTCGAGATCGGCGATTGCGCGAGCATCATCGCGGCGCTGGCGCCACGATGAGCGTCCGACCCGCGGCCGGCGTTTCTTTCCCGGCCACGGTGCCGGTCGTCATCGTCGGCGCCGGCGCGGCCGGCCTCACCGCGGCGCTGGCGGCGCGCGAGGCTGGCGCCGACGTGCTGATCGTCGAACGCGACGCGCTGCCGGCGGGCTCGACCGCGCTCTCGTCCGGCCTGATCCCGGCGGCCGGCACGCGCTGGCAGGCGGCGAAAGGCGTCGCCGACAGCCCGGCGCAGTTCGCCGCCGACATCATGAGAAAGAACAGGCATCGCGCCGATCCGGCGGTCGTCGCCGCGGTCGCGGCGAATGCCGCGCCGACGCTCGAATGGCTCGCCGACCGGCACGGCGTGCCGTTCGATCTCGTCGAAGGCTTCCTCTATTCGGGGCACGCGAGCTTGCGCATGCACGGCACGCCGAGCCGCAGCGGCCGCGAGCTGCTCGATCATCTGTTCAACGCAGCCACTGCGCGCGGCGTCGAGATCATGACCAACGCGCGGGCCGACACGCTCTATGCCGACGGCGCGGGCCGCGTGACCGGCGTCGAGATCGCGCGGCCCGACGGCAGCCGCGAGACGATCGGCTGCGCCGCCCTGGTGCTGGCCTGCAACGGCTACGGCGGCAACCGCGCGCTGGTCGCCCGGCATATTCCCGAGATGGCCGATGCGCTCTATTTCGGCCATCCCGGCAACCAGGGCGACGCGCTCGCGTGGGGCGAGGCGCTCGGCGCGGCGTGGCGGATCTCGGCGCCTATCAGGGGCACGGCTCGGTCGCGCACCCGCACGGCATCCTCGTCACCTGGGCGCTGATGATGGAGGGCGGGTTCCAGGTCAACGCCGCGGCCCGCCGCTTCTCCAACGAGCATGCCGGCTATTCCGAGCAGGCGGTCGAGGTGCTGCGTCAGCCGGGCCGGATTGCCTATTTGATCTATGACGAGCGGCTGCACCGGCTGGCGATCGATTTCGAGGATTATCGCGCCGCCGTGAAGATCGGCGCGGTGCGCCGCGCGCCGTCGATCCGTGAGCTTGCGGCCTCGTTCAATCTGCCGCCGGGCGCGCTCGCCGCCACCCTCGATGAAACCCGCGCCTATGCCGAGGGGCACGGCGCCGATCCGTTCGGCCGCGGTTTCGCCGGCAAGCCGCCGCTCGCCGCGCCGTTCTACGGCGTGCGCGTCACCGGCGCCCTGTTCCATACCCAGGGCGGGCTCGAGGTCGACGAGCAGGCGCGCGTGCTGCGTGCCGACCGCTCACCCTTTCCCAACCTCTTCGCCGCCGGCGGTGCCGCGCGCGGTGTGTCAGGCCCAACGGTCGACGGCTATCTGTCGGGCAACGGCCTGCTCACCGCGGTAGCGCTCGGCCGCATCGCCGGAGCGGGGGCGAGCGGATTGAGATAGCTTTGTGTTATCCTTCAATCAAAGCATCCCACCACGATCCTCGACAGGGACGCCAAGGCCGACCATGACCGAACTCGCCGAGCGCATCGCGCGCGAATACGGCACGCCCGCCGTGGCGATCGACCTCGACCGGGTCGAGCGCAACATCAAGCGGCTGCAGGCGGCGTGCGACGCCGCAGGGGTCGCCAACCGGCCGCACATCAAGACGCACAAGAGCCCGGTGATCGCGAAGCTGCAGCACGACGCCGGCGCCAAGGGCATCACCTGCCAGAAGCTGGGCGAAGCCGAGGTGATGGCCGACGCGGGCTTCGAGGAGATCCTGATCAGCTACAACATCCTGGGCGAGGAGAAGGTCGGGCGGCTCGCGGCCCTGATGGGCAGGACCGACATGATCGTGTGCGTCGACAACCCGGTCAGCATCGCCGCGGCGGCGGACGCGGCGGCACGGGCGGAGCGGCCGCTGCGGGTGCTGGTCGAGTGCGACACCGGCCGCAAGCGCGCGGGCGTCGAGACGCCGGGCGACGCGATCGCGCTGGCGCGCGCGATCGGCGAGCGCAACGGGCTCGAGTTCGCCGGCTTCCTGCTCTATCCGCCGGAGACCGCGATCCGGGAGACGCAGGTCTTTCTCGACCAGGCGCTCGCCGGCGTGCGCGAGAGCGGCCTCGCGGCGAACATCGTCTCCTCGGGCGGGACGCCGAACATCGTCAACCTCGGCAAGATCGCCGGCGCCACCGAGCACCGCGCCGGCACCTACGTGTTCAACGACCGCATGATGATGGCGTGCGGGGCGGCGAGCCTCGACGACTGCGCGCTCAACGTGGTGGCGACGGTGGTGAGCCGCGCCGGCCCCGACCGTGGCATCGTCGACGCCGGCTCGAAGACGCTCACCAGCGACACCGGCGGCCTCGACGGCCACGGCCTCATCCTCGAGCATCCGCAGGCGCGCATCGCCAAGTTCGCCGAGGAGCACGGCTTCCTCGATCTGTCCGCCTGCAAGGAGCGGCCCAAGGTCGGCGACGTGGTGCGGATCATCCCCAATCACGTGTGCGTGGTGGTCAACATGGTCGACCGCCTGATCGCGACGCGCGGGGGCGAGATCGTCGGGGAGGTCCCGGTCGCGGCACGGGGACGGATCAGCTAGGCGCTGCGGAGTTTGGCCCCGTGGGGATGAAACAAACTCTCGACGTCATCAACAGGATGGAGGCGGACGGCATCATTGGCCGATATGCGATTGCCGGTGCCGTTGCTGCCTACAACTACATCGAACCCGCCGTCACCAGCGATCTCGATATCCTGGTCTCGTTCGTTGAGCATGGAAACACCGGAAAACCGGTCCTGATCTCGCTCGATCCGATCTACTCCTATCTGAAGTCGAAGGGTTACGACGAACATCGAAAAGAAGGAATTGTGATCGAAGGCTGGCCCGTGCAATTTCTGCCGATGGCAACTCCCCTCGACATGGAGGCGCTCGCGCAAGCCGAGGACATCGAGGTTGAGGTCAGCAAGGCGGAGGGGCCGGTCAGAACTCGGATATTGCGCCCCGAGCACATCATCGCAAACGCGTTGCAAGTCGGCCGACCGCAGGACTTCATCCGCATCGCGCAATTTCTTCAGGAGAACGCGGTCGACTTGGTGGCTCTCCGTGCGTTGCTCAATCGGCATGCTTTGATCCAGACGTGGCAATCGTTTTGCAGACGGACTGGAATCAGCGATCCATGTGGTCTAAATACATGACCATGAAGGATAAGCCGCAAGAGGGTTTCCCGGATATTTCCGACATCCTTGCGCGCAAGGCGGAAGGGCGGCGCGAGATCGCGCGCCGCTCGTTCGGCGAGAAGATTGCCATGATGGAGGCGTTGCGTGAGCGCCTGGAGCCGTTCAAGCGGGCCCGCGAAGCCCGCCGCGCGGCGCGCGAGAAGGGATGACGTGCCCCGGGCGCAGCGCAGCACGGAGCGAAGCGAAGTGGTGCGCTGCAGACCCGGGGTCCAGGGGCGCGACATGGAAGCTGGGTCCCGGATCAGCGGTGCACCGCTTCGCGCTGCACCGCATCCGGGACAAGCCCGCGTTACTCCGCGCCCGCCAGCAGCGGCGTGATCCGGCGCGCGGTGACGCGGCGGTTGCGCCGCTCCGGCCCGTCGCTGGGAATCTTCAGATACTGCTTGCCGTAGCCCTGGGTCGTGAGGTTCTCGGGCGGGACCTGGAAGCGCTCGCTCAGCACCAGTGCGACCGCTTCCGCCCGGCGGTCGGACAGCGACAGGTTGTCCACGTCGGAACCGACGGCGTCGGTGTGGCCCTCGATCAGGAAGACCTCCTGCGCATTGCGCGCGACCGCGCGGTTGATCGCCTGCGCGATCACGGCGAGGCGGCCGACCTGATCGGGCGTCACCTCCCACGAGCCGAACTCGAAATTGATCGTATCGATGTCGACCCGCGGCATGCGGTCGAGCAGCGGCCGGCTGTAGAGGACCTCGTCGAGCGAATAGCGGCGGTCGATATGCTCGACCGGCGGCGCGATCAGCGCCTCGTAGATGTCGGCCTCGCTCGCGCGCTCCGTCTCGACGATGTAGCGCTCGCGCGGGATGCGCAGCACCGGCGGCGGCAGATCGACGTAGTATTGGTCGACGCGCCGATAGTCGCGCACCGGATTGTCGATGACGACGACCTCGCGCCCGTCGGGATAACGGCGCGCGCGCCGCAGCAGGCGGCCGTCCGCGTCGACCACGGTGACGATGCGGATGCCGCCGGGCCGCTCGACGATGGTGACGGTGTCGCGGCCGCGCTGCTCGACGTGAACGTCGCGCGCGCCGAAGCCGAAGCGGTCGACCTCGTTGTGGCGGATGATGGTGCGCCCGTTCTCCTGGATGATGGTGCGGTCCGGCTCGCGGATGAAGACGCGGCCGCCTTCGTTCACCTCGCGGCGCTGCTCGCGCAAGTCCTGGATGCGGCGCGAGCGCCATTCCTCGGCGCGCTGGCGGCGCTCCATCAGTTCCTGATGATCGCGCGCCGCCTCGAGCAGGCCCGGCGCGGCGCCCGGCGGCGGCAGCGGTCGTTGCGCGCTCGGCGCCGGCGGCTGCGGCTGGCTCGGCGGTTGCTGCGCCGAAGGCGCCGGCTGACTCGGACGCTGCTGCGCGGCCGGCGGCTGCTGCGGCTTGCCGCCGCCCGCAGGCGGAGGCAATTGCTGCTGCGCCGCCGGCGGCTGGGGCGGATGCGCCGGCTGCTGGGCGGCGGGCGGCTGCTGGCCGGGCAGCTGCTTGGGTTGCGCAGCCGGGGGCTGCTTCGGCGGCTGTTGCGCCGTCGGCGCGGCGGGTTGCGGCGGACGTTGCTGCTGCGCCGCCGGCGGTGTCGGCGGCACGGGCTGCTGGGCCGCCGGCGGCTGCGGTGGCGTCGGCCGTTGCACCGCCGGCGGTTGCTGTTGCTTGGGCGGCTGCTCGGCCGGACGCTGCGGCTGCGGCTGAGACGGCGGCTGCTGCCCCTGCTGCTTCTGCGGCGGTTGGCCGGGCTGCTTTTGCGGCTGCTGTCCCTGCTGTTTCGGCGGCGGCTGCTGGCCGGCTTTCGGCGGCGGCTGCGTATCCTGCTGCTGCGCGAGGATCAAAGAACCATTCTCCGCCGCGCGCGCGGACGCGGGTTGGCACAGCGCAAACGCGGGAACGACCGCGCCTGCAAGAAGGAACTGCTTCGTCCGGGTCATTGGTTCGCCTTTCGTGAAGTCGTTCGGGCGCAGGGGAAACACAGCGCCCCGGCAGACACGTGTCTTTACCGTGACCAAATAATGACAAGCGCCGAGGAAGGCGTACGCCCTCCTCTCAGCATACCGCTACTGAAAGCACCGGTGCGCGGAGCGACTACGGACGGACTGATACCGCGTCAGTACCGCGCCTCGTAGCCCTTCATCCTGCTCATGTCGGGATAGAGCACGCCCACCGCGCCGCGCAGCGCGGAGCGCGGGTTGTACCAGACGGCGCCGTCGCGGGTGATCTCGACCTTCGGCATGTCGCCGCGCTGCACCGCCGGGTAGAAGGTGAACTTCTCGGTCGCCGGCTCGAACTTGACCAGCGCGCCGCCCATGCCGCCGTCGCTGATCCAGATATTGTCGTCGCGGTCAGGCCACACGTCGTAGGGCTCGGCGCGCGCCGCCGGGATCTTGTACTCGACCATCTTGCCGGTCGCCGGATCGAGCCGGCCGACGATCCCGTGGTTGAAGACGCCGTACCAGACGATGCCCTTGGAATCGACGCTCGGGCGCCGGATCAGGCAGAACGGATCCTTGAACGCGGTGAGCACGGGATATTCGGTGAACTCCTGCGTCCTCGGGTCGAACCTGGCGACACGGCACTGGGTGAACTGGGAGATCCAGATGTTGCCGGCCTTGTCCTTGTCGAGCCCGTAGGGGTACGAGCTCGGCGTCGGCGGCTCGTAGAGCGCGATCTTCTCGCTCTTGCGGTCCCACTTGAGCAGCTTGTTGCCGACGATCACCGTGAGCCAGACGTTCTGCTCGGCATCGACGATCGGGTCGTGGCCGCGGCCGTGCAGATAGCCGCGCGGGTCGATCGACATACGCTCCATCTTGCCCGACTCGGGATCGAGCCGGCCGAGCGAGAAGCCGACGGTCTCGCCCCACCACACGACGCCGTTGTTGTCGACCACGATGCCGTGCGGCGTCACCTGCCCGGGCAGCGGGAAGCGCTGGAATTTCGCGGTGCGCGGGTCGAGCTTGACGATCGCGTTGGGGACGCCGCGATCGGTCGACCACACGTTGCCCTCGTTGTCGAAGAACGGGTTCTGCCCGCGCGGCTTGGCGTTCGCCACGTCGGCCTTGGGCAGCTCGTATTCGACATACATGGCCTTGGCGAGCGCCGCCTCGTCGAGCGGCATGTCGGCGTCGGTCGCGAGCGCGCGCTTCGCCGCGGTCGGACCGAAATTCACCGCGAAATAATCGATCAGCAGCTCGCGGTCCTGGGGCGAGAGCTTGCCGGGCGGCACCTGCTTGTCCATCGGATTGTCGGTGCCGACCCGCTTGCTCATCATGTCGACCGCGGCCGCCCAGGCGGCGCGCTCCCACTGGCGCAGGGAAAAGAAGTTCACGCCGTGACAGCCCATGCAGGTGCGCTCGAGCACCTGGCGGCCGGGGCCGGACGGATAGAGCTTGTCGTAGTCCCTGACGAACTCGACGTCGTTCCCGACGATGGTGGCGGGGCCGAAATAGCCGACCACCGTGGACGGCCCGTTGACGTTGGTCTTCGGCGCCCGGTCGGCGTCCTTGAGGACGAAGTCGGCGCTCGCCGTCGCGCCCGCCTTGACGCTGATCTTCTGCGGCTCGGCGGAGAAACCGCGCCGCGCGACCGTCACCTCGTAGTCGCCCGGCATCACGTTGATCGCCTGATATTTGCCGCCGGCGGCGTAGACCATGAAGGTCACCGGCTTGTCGGCGCTCCTGAGATAGACTTGCGCCGCGGTGAACGGTTTCGCCGCCGTCACCGTTCCGGTCACCGCGCCGGTGCCCGGGATGGTGGATTCGAGGGCGAGAGCCGGGGCGCCGGCGAGGCAGCCGGAGACCATGCACGCAAGAGTGACGAGCCGGACGTCCGATCGACCAAACATCGCGTTTCCTCCGTGTCGGTTTCTTCCTCCCGGCGCCGTGCCCGGCGAGGCGAAGCCGTTTCGCACCCGGCCTATCGCCGCCGGTTGCAGTGTCTCATGCTAGCAGGTCGGGCCGGCGGGAGCACATCGCTCAGCGCGGGGACCGCCATGCTGTATTGTCATGGCGGTGGCGCGAGACGCGGGGCTTCGCTCCGCTCCTCGCCACGAGGCCTGCCGAAGTGTCGCCAACACCAAATCATGGAGGAAGCCCATGTCCACGTCGGGCGCAGCCGGCAAAGCGCCGCGCTTTCCGCAACTGACCATGGAGCAGCTCAACGACCAGCAGCGGCCGCTCGCCGAGCAGATCATGAAGATCTCCAGCGTCGGGATCGGCGGTCCCTACAACTTCATGCTGCGCAGTCCGGTGTTCGCCCGGCGCGTGTACGACCTGCTCGATTACCTGCGCTGGAACACGTCGGTGCCGCTCCGGCTCAACGAATTCGCCATCCTGATCCAGGGCCGGCTGTGGCGCTCGCAGGTCGAATGGTACGCGCATTTTCCCCTCGCCGTGAAAGCCGGCCTGTCGGAGAACGTCGCGCTCGATCTCAAGGCGAACAAACGGCCCGAGGGCATGCAGCCCGACGAGGCGGCGGTCTACGACTTCTGCATGGAGCTGTCGACCAGGCACCAGGTGTCGGACGCGACGTTCAACCGCCTGCGCGAGTTCTTCAGCGAGCAGCAGGTGGTCGATCTGGTCGCGGTCACCGGCACTTATGTGACCGTGGCGATGGTGCTGAGCGTGGCGGAAGCCGGCGTGCCGCCCGGCAAGGAGCTGCCGTTCAAGCCGGGAGAGCCGTAATTGCTGTATTCCCCATCCTGTTCAGGATCTGATCGCGCAACAGCTTGGACCTCATGGTGAGGAGCGCGGCGAAGCCGCGCGTCTCGAACCATGGCAACAGACTTGCTTGCTGCCATTCCCCGCTTTCGCGGGGACAGGCTCTTCGAGACGCGCCCTGCGGGCGCTCCTCAGGATGAGGTCTCAGATTTTTGAATGGCCACAAACAAAAAAGCCCGGCGCGGGGCCGGGCTTTTCGCGGGGCGCTATTTGCGCCGGCGTTTTCGCGTATTGAGCGATATGCCCACCGCATACGCCTTTTGTCGCACGGCGCCTTCCGAGCGCCGGAGCTTGCGGCCGATGTGCCGTGCCGGCGTCTTGGTCCGGGCCATCGATTTGAGCTGGCGAAGGTCCGTTTTGGACCAATCGCGGCGAATCCGTCTCCTAGCTGCCATTTCATGAATCTCCGTTAGGGGGGAAACGAGTCACTGATAACACAAAATGTCTTGTAACACAAATAATGGCGAAAGTCTGTTTTAGTCAATAAAATGTGTTGACTGAAGTGTTAACAACCCGACGTATGTCCGAGCTCGCGCCAAACGATGTTTGCCCCCTCGACCATCGCCTTCATCTTTCCGAACGCAACGTCACGAGGCAAATATTTGAGGCCGCAATCGGGCGCTACGATGATCCGCTCCGCCGGCACGAACGGCAGCGCGCGACGGATGCGCCCGGCGACCGTCTCAGCCGCTTCCACCTTCAGGTCGGAGAGATCGAGCACGCCGAGGATGATGTTTTTGCCCGAAAGCTTTGTCAGAACAGAACAATCCAGCGAGGACTGCGCGGTTTCGATGGAAATTTGTTTCACCGTGGCGCCCGCCAGCTCGGGAAGGAACGAATAGCCGGACGGCCGCACGTGGATGATGGCGGCGTAGCCGAAGCAGATGTGCACGGCGGTCGTTCCGACGATGCCGTCGAGCGCGCGGTCGAGCGCCTTGAGCCCGAACTGCCGCGCCTTGTCGGGCCGCGCCTGCATGTAGGGCTCGTCGATCTGCACGATATCGGCGCCGGCCGCGAACAGGTCCTTGATCTCGGCGTTCACCGCCGCGGCGTAGTCGAGCGCCAGCTCCTCGTCGCTGGCGTAGA
>WNGG01000761.1_pt1 | contig 35350 bp, 28 predicted proteins | sample 5400661 | NCBI WGS metagenome assembly WNGG01 (sample SAMN13153372, study PRJNA577476) | soil metagenome | isolation source: 100 cm soil or saprolite under Garry oak tree replicate 1 | place: USA:California | collected 2016-06-15
CCAGGAGCAGCGACCACTTCGTGCCGCCGTTCACGGCAGCGCACCCTCCGGGATCGTCCCGACGATCGTCACGCGGGTGCCCACCCTCACCTTGTCCGCCAGGTCGTCCATGTCATCGTTGCCGAGCGCCACGCACCCTTGCGTCCAGTCCTGTCCCCTCCCACCATGCCCGTGGATCTCGATCAGGCTGCCGATCCCCTGCCCCGGCGCGACGTCACCGGCGCGCTTCAGGCGGCGGAACCTCGCCCGGTCCTCGGCGTTGGGGTAGTCGAGCATCAGGGCGCGGTAGTAATGGGTTTGGCCCGGCCCGCGCACCTCGGTCACCCGGTAGCGCCCCTCCGGCGTCGCGTCGTCTCCCGCCCGCGTCTTCGACTCGATCCCGCCGGCGCCCAGATCGACGGCGTACGAGGCCAGCTCTTCGGCGCCCCGCATGAGGAGGAGCTGCCGCCGCAGCTTGTCCACCAGGATCACCGGCCCGCCGTCGCGCCGGCTCTCGCGCAGCGTCTCCCGGACGAGGCGCCTCCAGAGCGCGCGCCGCGGGCTCGCGCCGAAGGCGTCGAAGAAGCGATTGAGATCGGAGACGGCGATCGCGACCCGGCTCCGCCCGCGCTCCGCCGCCTGGGCCGCCCGCTCGTAGCGCTCGCGCGCGAAGCTGCTGCGCCCCTCCCCCAGGCTGATCTCGGCCTGCAGGAGGTCGTCCTTGATCCCCACGCTCCCGGGCGCGTGCCGGGCGAGCGCGTCGACCCGGCCGATCCAGGCCTCCAGATCGTCGAGAGCCGCCGCGGCCCGCGCGCGCTCCCGCTCGCGGGCCGCGATGGCGCGCGCGGCGCAGATCTCCGCCGCCAAGTGGGCCCGCGCCACCAGGAGGTCGGCCTCCCGGTAGTCGCGCGACACGAACGATCGCTTCTCCTGCAGCCGGACCTCCGCCTCGGCGCGCACCAGCGCCGACTGGGCGGCGGCGCAGATCTCCGGCGCGCGGGTCACGCCCTCGGCGGCGCCCGCCCGCCGCATCGCCTCGGCCGCCGTCTCGAGGCGCTCCCGGGGCGGACCCCCGCAGGACAGGACGAAGGCGCCGGCCATCATGAGCCGCGCGACCACGCGCGCGCCGTCGCCGGCGCGGAGGACCGCGAGAGGAGGCGACGGAGGGACGTCGTCCGGACGGATCACGCGACGAGGACCGGAAAGCGGCGGGGGCGCCAGGCCAGGGGCCCGGCCCGCCACGGGCGGGCCGGGGTCCCTGCGGACGATCGGCCTACTTGGTCGTCGTCCTGGCCGCGTGGGCGCCGACCTTCTTCTTCGCGGCTTCGATCTGGTCGGCGATCGAGGTCGCCTTGTCCTTCACCGACGTGGCGCTCTCGAGGGCCTTCTTGTAGTCCTCGGAGGTGAACGCCTGGCGGGCGCCGTCGAGGGTCGGGCGCAGGTTCGCCACGTCGTCCTTCATGAGCTTCAGATCGGCCTTGGAGTCCTTGGTCTGCGGGGCGACCTTGAGCGCAGCCTCGGCCGTCGAGAGCGCGGTGTCCGCGGCGGCGATCGCCGCCTCCGCGTCCTTCTTGGCCTGCTCCTTGTTGGCCACCGCCGCCTCCGACGCCTTGGCCGCCTCCTCCTTCGCCTTGGCGAGGAGCTCCTTCGCCTTGTCGAAGTTCTTGATCCACTTCTCACCCTGCGCCGAGATCTCGGCGTTGGCGGCGTTCATCGCCTCCTCGGCGGCCTTGAACTCGGTCGGCGCCCAGGTGTCCGCCTGGGCCTGGTGCGCCTTGTCCATCTCGGCCTGGGCCGCGCTGACGTCCTCCTGCGGGGCCTTGGCGCACGAGACGGCCACGAGTGCGAAAAGTGCTGCAACGCTGATCAGAATCGACGGTCTCTTCATTTTCGTGAAAGTCCTCCTGTGCCTCGATCGGAAACCGATGCGACGTCCGACGACTCGAGAACGACTCCGGAGATCACTCCAGGCGAGCGCACCGTCCGACACCGGCGGCTCATGGAACCGCGGGGCTTCCAGCCCGCCGCTCACCTCCTTCCAGAAGCACGGAGGATATCAGAAACCGGCCCTCGCGGTAAGGGACCGACACCCCGCGCCGGGACGGGCTCCTCAGCCGTGAATCAGCTCGGCGGCCCGCCGCGTGGCGCGCACCACCGCCTTGATCAGGGTCACCCGGAGGCCGCCCTCCTCGAGCTCGAGCAGGCCGTCGATCGTGCAGCCGGCCGGGGTCGTGACCCCGTCCTTCAGCTTCGCGGGGTGCTCGCCCGACTGCAGGACCATCGCCGCCGAGCCGAGCACCATCTGGGCCGCCAGCGTCGTCGCGACGTCCCGGGGGAGCCCGACCTTGACGCCGCCCTCCGCCAGCGACTCGATCACGACGTAGAGGTACGCCGGTCCCGAGGCGGACAGCGCCGTCACCGCGTCCATGTGCTTCTCCTCGAGCGTCAGGCAGCGACCCAGGGTGGTGAAGATCCGCCGGGCGGTCTCCATGTGGTGGTCGGTGGCGTGCCGGCCGCGGCAGATCGCCGTCATCCCCTGCCGGATCAGGCAGGGGGTGTTTGGCATCGCCCGCACCACCGGCACCCCCGACGCCAGCCGCTTCTCGATGAAGGTGGTCGGGACCGAGGCCGCCACCGACAGGACGACCTGCCGCCGCGTCACCTTCCCGCGGAGCTCCGCCAGCACCTCCTCCATCGCCTGAGGCTTCACCGCCAGGATCACGACCGCCGCCCCCCGCACCGCCTGAGCGTTCCCGAGGGTCGTCCCGATCTTGAACTTCTCCTCCAGGAGGTCGAGCCGCTCCTGGTGGCGGGCGGTCGCCACCACCTGCCGCGGGTCGACCAGCCTCGCCTCGAGGAGGCCGCCGATCAGGCTCTCGCCGATCTTCCCCGCGCCCAGCACCGCGATCGCCCCGACTTCGCTTCGTTTCATCGTCCGGTCCCCCAGGGAGGCCCGCACAGTCTAGCATCGCCGCAGGCGCCACCGCGCCGGCTGACGCAGATCACACCCTTGATCCTCCGGTCGCCACATCCCGCTCAAACCGCTTGACTCCGTACCTAGGTCCAGGGTGTATCTTGTCCGCGGAGGTGAGAGTGATGGAAGGAATGACCATCGGTCGGCTGGCGCGGGAGGGTCGGGTCAACGTGGAGACCGTCCGATACTACGAGCGCCGCGGGCTCCTTCCTCGTCCTCCCCGGCGGCCCTCCGGGTACAGGGCGTTCCCTGCCTCGACAGTCCGGGTCCTGCGCTTCGTCAGGACGGCGCAGGCCCTTGGATTTTCCCTCAAGGAGATCAAGGCGCTCCTGTCTCTGCGCATCCAGCCGGGTCGCGGCTGCGCCGACGTTCGTGAGCGCGCCGAGCAGAAGATGCGCGAGATCGACCAGAAGATTCGGATGCTCCACGCGATGAGGAAGGCGTTGGTGCGGTTGACGGCCGCCTGCTCGGGACGGGGGCCGATCTCGGCGTGTCCGATCCTGGAAAGCCTGGAGGCGGGGGAGGAGCGCTGATGCCCGATCTCGACCTGATCTACGAGCCCGACTGCCCGAATGCCGGCCAGGCCCGGATCAACCTGCGCCGGGCGCTGGAAATGGCCAGACTGCCCGCCCGCTGGCGGGAATGGAGTCGCACGGACGTGCAGACCCCTCGACACCTGCGCCGGTTCGGGTCCCCGACGATCCTGGTCGACGGAAGAGATGTCGGAGGGGGAGAGCCCCTCGACGGCACCGGCGCCTGTCGCCTCTATCAGGACGAGAGCCTCCAGCGCAGGGGGGTTCCGAGTGTATCGATGATCTTCGCTGCCCTGCACGGGAAGCCGGAAGAGGGCGTGCCCCCTGGCGCGAGGACCCGTCTCCTGAGCACACTGGCGGTCCTTCCGGGAACGCTCGCCGCCCTTCTTCCGGCTCTGACCTGCCCTGCCTGCTGGCCGGCGTACGCCGGACTGCTCTCGTCCCTGGGAATCGGGTTCCTGTGGACAGGCCCATACCTGCTGCCGATCACGGTGGCGCTCCTCGGCATCGCCCTGGCGGCGCTTGCGCATGGCGCACGTCAACGAAGAGGGTACGGCCCCCTGGTCCTGGGAAGTGTCGGGTCGGTCGTCGTGATCTTTGCCAAGTTCCTGTTTCATCGTCCGTGGTTCGCCGCCGTGGCTGCGGGCTTGATTCTGACCGCATCGGTCTGGAACGCATGGCCTAAGAAGTTGGCACGTCGCTCCTGCCCGGCCTGCGAGGCCACAGGCATGAGCGGAGCAAAAACACTTTCAGCGGAAGGAGAACCCTCATGAGCACCAGGAAACGAAAGATCGAGATCTTCAGTGCCGGATGTCCCGCGTGTGCGGATTTGATCGCGCAGGTCAAAGGTGCCGCGTGCCCCTCCTGTGAGATCGACATCCTCGACATGCGCAAGCCGGAGGTTGCCGCGCGGGCGCGCCGGGAAGGAATCCGCAGCGTGCCGGCCGTGGTCATCGACGGCCAACTGGCTTCCTGCTGCACCGGGCGGGGACCCGATCTACCCACTCTCGGCCGACTCGGTCTCGGTCAGCCCCAGTAGCGCAACGCGAACAAGGTGCAGTGGTCGTGATGGTCTTACGGTTGAGTAATACGACTGGAAATCGAAGGTCTCCGGGAATATCATTACCTGCAGCAGTTGTTCGATATGGACGTGTAGGAGGAATCGTGTCGCGCTTGCCCTCGGGTTTGACGGCTCTGGTCATCACACTCGTGCTTTTGGCGCACACTGCCGCGGTCGGGGGAACGGCGTATCTCTGTCGGATCGATGGCCAGATGCGCTCCTCATGTTGCTGCGAGAGCCAGCGGCATGACCGGCAGGCCGCGTGCGTCCGCCCTCAGGGCTCCGTCTGCTGCGACGTAAGAGTCATTACCAGCAGCCAACCTCCCGCGAAGCTTCAGGAGGCTCCAGCCTCGATAAAGAACGTCAGTGCGGCTCACCCCCCTGTTCTGCTGGTAGCCGACATCTTCTCCTCGAAGCGGCCGATAAATCTCGCCTTTGAAACATCCTCTCCGCCAGCCAGAAGCAGGACTATCCAGGTCCTGGTCTGCTCCTTCCTAATCTGAAGTCCGCCATTTCGCGCTGAACGCGACCCACCGGCCGGGGTGTTCCGTCCGGAGCCGGATGCCGGCCGCAGGTCCGCACCGGCGGTCCCGTATCGAATTCCAGATCCAGGAGGTCCGGCGGACGACCATCTGTCAGCGGCCGTAAGGCCCTGCGAAGGAGACCTGTCATGAAAACCCGTGCTCTACCTTGCAGCATCATTTTCGTTGCGCTGCTTTCGGTGCCCCGCGATGCGGGCGCTGAGGATCTGCCGCCATCGGAAATCCACTTGCCGGATCTGGTGCGTGAGGGGCTCGAGCGGAACCCGGAGGTGCAGATGGCCGCCCGCATGGTCGAGGCGAAGCATGCGCGCGTCCCTCAGGCCGGCGCGCTTCCCGATCCGGTGCTGATGTACGGGGTGGAGAACGAGGGACGGCCGGTCCCCTTCGAGACTCTTGGCACCAACGGCTTCAGTGACGTCTACGTCGGCATCACCCAGGAGATTCCCTTCCACGGCAAGAGGGGGCTCCGCGAGAAGGTCGCCGGCGAGGAAGCCTCGGCCGAGGAATGGAGGTACGAGGGGATCCGCCGGCGCGTCGCGGCGCAGGTGGCCGAGGCGTACTACGACCTCTACGCCACGCACGCGGCCCTGGGCATCGTCGACGAGAGCCTCAAGCTGCTCGATCAGCTCACGAAGGTCGCGAGAGCACGGCTGGCGGTGGGCCAGGCGAGCCAGCAGGACGTGATCGACGCCGAGGTCGAGCTGTCGCGTCTCGAGGAGCGCAGGAGCACCTTGGAGCGGCGGCGGGCGACGATCGAGGCCAATCTTCAGCGGCTCCTGTTCAGGACCGCACCGGCGCCTCTTGGCCGGCCGGCACCCGTCCTCAGAACCCCGCTGGCGGCCACTCTCGATGAGCTCCTGGCGCGGGCCGAAGAAGAGTCTCCCGTGGTGCGCGAAGCCGAGACTCGAACGAGCAAGGCCGAGAGAACAGTGGACCTGGTGCGCCGGGAACGGCTCCCGGATTTTGGGGTGAAACTCGCCTATTACAACAGGGGAGGACTGGATCCTTGGTACTCCTTCGGCGGGACGTTGTCTCTTCCAATCTACGCCGGGAGGAAGCAGAAGCAGGCGATCCTGGAAGCGGGTGCTGATCTTGGAGCGGCCCGAAGCACACGGGAGGCGGTGGTATCAGAAGTCCGTTTCGAGGTCACCGAGTCGTACTTCATGGCCTCGACCGCCGATCGGCTGCTGCGCCTCTACGACGAGGGGATCCTGAAGCAAGCCCGGTTGTCGTTGGACTCGGCCATCGCTCAGTATCAGGTGGGCAGGGTCGACTTCCTCACCCTCGTTTCGAGCTGGAGGCGCTTGCTCGAGTACAACCTCGCCTATCACGAGCAGCTCGCCGAGCACGAGAAGGCCCTCGCCCGGCTGGCGGTGCACGTATCCTCGTCACCGGGTCAAGGAACCTGAGAATGGGACCGCGATGACTATGAATCCCGAGTTCGGACCGCGGAGCTGGCGTCGCCGTCTGTTCGCCACCATGGCAGCGGTCGCCGTGATCGTGATGAGCGCGTTCGCGGGGGCCTGGCTCTACCGGCGCACGCTGACCCACGATGCGAGATCGGAAGCCGAGGCCGGGACGACGTACTACTGCCCGATGCACCCCAGCTACAAGTCGGACAAACCGGGCAACTGTCCCATCTGCAGCATGAGGCTCGTACCGCTTGAGGCGCCCGCGCCATCGGCGACCGCCGGTGCCGATGCGACCCCAGGTGTCCCTGCGCCTGAGAGGGCGGCTCCCGCGAACCAGATGATCCGGATCTCGCCTGAGCGGCAACAGCAGATCGGGGTCAAGTTCTCCGTGGCGACAGTCCGGCCGGCGACCGTCGAGATCCGGGCAGTGGGACGGGTCGCCTACGACGAGACCCGGATCGCGCACGTCCACACCAAAGTGAGCGGCTGGATCGAGGACGTGTTCATCGATTTCATCGGGGAGCCGGTCCGGAAGGGCCAGCCACTCTTCACCCTCTACAGCCCCGAACTGGTCTCCGCCCAGGAGGAGTACCTGCTGGCCCTGCGAGGTCGGAAGGAACTGGGAGGGAGTTCCTTCGAGCGCGTCTCCGAAGGCTCGCGTGCCTTGCTGGATGCCGCCCGCCGCCGGCTCGAACTTTGGGACATGACTCCCGAGCAGATCGGAGCGCTGGAGAAGCGAGGTTCGGTCCCGCGCACAATAGAAGTTGTCTCCTCCGTCGATGGTGTCGTGACGGAGCGTGCCGCATACCATCACGGCCGCACGGTCACACCGGATCTCGACCTGTACACCATCGTTGACCTCTCGCGAGTCTGGGTCCTGGCGCAGGTCTACGAATACGAGCTGCCTCACGTTCGGGTCGGCCAACCGGCTGAGGCCGTGCTTCCGTACGACCCGGAGCGCAGGCCGCTCCAGGGCAAGGTCCGCTTCGTGCCCCCCTTCCTCGACCCCATGACACGCACCGCGGAGATCCGCCTGGAATTCCCCAATCCGGACCTCCGCCTCAAGCCCGAGACCTTCGTCAACGTCCGGCTGAGAAGCGACCTGGGCCCGAGCCTGATGGTGCCGGAGGACGCCGTCATGGACACCGGCCAGAGCCAGTACGTCTTCGTCGATCAGGGAGACGGCTATCTCGAGCCGCGCCTCGTCAAGGCCGGCCCGGCGGTGACAGGTGGAAGGGTCATTGCAGACGGCCTCAAGGCGGGCGAGAGGGTCGTCACGGCTGCCAACTTCATCCTGGACTCCGAGAGCCGATTGAAGGGCGCCCTCGACGCCATGGGACGGCCGGTGCCGGCGGAGACCGCCTCCTCCGGCGCACCAGGGATGCGAGCGGAGGTCACGACCGAGCCCTCACCGGCGAGAACCGGGAAGAACAGGATCCGCGTGGGTCTCGCGGATTCCGACGGTCGGCCGATCGAAGATGCCGAAGTGGAGATCCGGCTCTTCATGCCCCAAATGATCGGCATGGCGCAGGTCGACGTCAAAGCCCGGCTGCAACCCGCTGGACACGGTATGTACACGGGTGAGGTCGAGATCCCGATCGCCTGGACGTTCTCGACCACGATCACAGCCCGCATGGAGGGCCGGGTGATCGGCACGGCCGAGACCTCGATTACGGCCCGGTAGGCAGCCATGATCAACGCCATCATCGAGTGGTCCGCGCGGAACAAGTTCCTCGTCCTGCTCATCACGGCCATGGCCGTCGGTGGCGGGATTTACGCCATCCGGCACGTGCCGCTTGACGCCATCCCCGACCTGTCGGATCCTCAAGTGATCATCTACACCGAGTGGCCCGGGCGCAGCCCCGATCTCGTCGAAGACCAGATCACCTACCCGGTCGTCTCCGCGATGCTCGCCGCCCCCCACGTCTCCGTGGTGCGAGGCATTTCCGACTACGGCTTCTCCTATGTCTACGTGATCTTCGACGAAGGCACGGACATCTATTGGGGCCGGACCCGTGTCCTCGAGTACATGGACAAAATCCGGGGAAAACTCCCGGAGGGCGCTGCGCCCGTCCTGGGCCCCGACGCGACGGGGGTAGGCTGGGCGTTCGAGTACGCCCTCGTGGACCGGAGCGGGCGTCACAACCTCGCCGAGTTGCGCTCTTTCAACGATTGGTACGTCCGCTACTGGCTCGAGTCCGTCCCGGGCGTGGCCGAGGTCGCCACCGTGGGCGGTTTCGTCAAGCAATACCAGGTCAACGTCGACCCGAACCGGCTCCTCGCCTTCGGCGTCCCGCTGAACCGCGTCATCGACGTCATCCGCAGGAGCAACCGCGACGTGGGAGGGCGCGTCGTGGAATTCACGGGGAAGGAGTACCTGGTCCGCGGACGCGGCTACATCAAGTCCGTCGAGGAGATCGAGAGCCTGCCCCTCGGGACGGACGGCAAGGGGACCCCGATCCTCGTCCGGAACGTGGCCGTCGTCGCCCTCGGGGCGGACATGCGGCGTGGCGTGACGGAGCTCAACGGAGAGGGGGAGGTCACCGGCGGGATCGTCGTCGTGCGCCACCACGAAAATACCCTTGACGTCATCGAGCGCGTCAAGGCGAAGCTTGTGGAAGTCAAGCCGGGATTCCCGGAGGGGATCGAGGCTGTGACCACCTACGATCGCTCCGACCTGATCCACCGCTCCATCGAGACGCTGATCCACACGCTCACGGAAGAGTTGATCATCGTCAGCCTGGTCATCCTGTTGTTCCTGCGGCACCTGCCCAGCGCGGCGATCCCGATCGTGACCATCCCGATCGCCGTGGTCATCTCCTTCATCCCGATGTACGCCTCCGGGCTCACGTCCAACATCATGTCCCTTTCGGGGATCGCCATCGCCATCGGTGCGCTCGTGGACGCGGCCATCGTCGTCGTCGAGCAGACCCACAAGAAGCTGGAGAAGTGGGAGGAGGCCGGACGTCCCGGAGACTATCGCCGCGTGATTGTCGACGCGGTCAAGGAGGTGGGCGGACCCTCCTTTTTCTCGCTCCTGGTGATCGCCGTCGCGTTCGTGCCGATCTTCGCCCTCCAGGCACAGGAGGGACGGCTGTTCAAGCCCCTCGCCTTCACGAAGAACACCGCCATGGCCGTCGCCGCGGTCCTGGCCATCACCCTCGACCCCGCCTTGCGCCTGCTCTTCACGCGCCTTGAACCCTTCCGGTTCCGGCCCCGGTGGCTGTCGTCCGCCATGACCCGGGTCGTCGTCGGCACGATCGAGCCCGAGGAGAAGACCTGGATCAGCCGGGCGCTGATGGCGGTCTACCACCCAACGCTACTCTGGGTGCTGAGGCATCGGTACGCCACCATCCTCGTCGCTCTCCTCGTGATGGCCCTCACGGTACCTGTCTTCCTGAGCCTCGGCGAGGAGTTCATGCCGCCCCTCAACGAAGGGACGATCCTGTACATGCCGATCACTCTCCCCGGGATCTCGGTGACGGAAGCGACCAAATACCTGCAGATCCAGGACAAGCTGCTCAAGGAGTTCCCCGAGGTCGAGAGCGTCTTCGGGAAGGTGGGCAAGGCGGAGACCTCGACCGACCCGGCGCCCCTCAGCATGGTCGAGACGACGGTCGCGTTGAAGCCGGAGAAGGAATGGCGCTCCAGAAAGGTGGAGCGCTGGTACTCCAGGTGGGTCCCCCAGGCATTCAAGCCTCCGTTGCGATGGCTCTGGCCCGAAAAGCGGCGCATCACCTGGGAGGAGCTGATCGACGAGATGGACCGCGCCGTGCAGATCCCTTCCTTCGCCAATGCCTGGCTGTTCCCAGTCCGGACGCGGATCGACATGATCACGACGGGCGTCCGGACGCCCGTGGGCGTGAAGGTCCTGGGGCCGGATCTCGACACGATCGCGCGCATCGGCCTGGACCTGGAGAAGGTGCTGCAGCAGGTCCCGGGGACACGGAGCGCCTTCTTCGAGCGGGTGACCGGCGGTTACTACCTGGACTTCGAGGTGAACCGCGAGGAGGCGGCCCGGTACGGCCTTTCCCCGGGCGACGTGAACGACATCGTCGAGTCGGCGATCGGTGGCAACAACATCACGACGACCGTCGAGGGCCGGGAGCGATACCCGGTCAACGTGCGCTATGCCCGCGAGCTCCGTGACGAGCTCCCGAAGCTCCAGCGGGTGGTGGTGCCCACGCCGTCGGGGGCTCAGGTCCCCCTCGGCCAGCTCGCCACGATCGAGCTCCGGACCGGCCCCCCGATGATTAAGAACGAGGAGGGCTTCAAGGCCGGCTTCCTTTACGTGGACGTGACGGGCCGCGACCTGGGAGGTTACGTGGAGGCGGCCAAGAAGGCGGTGGCCGCTCAGGTCCGCGTCCCACCCGGCTATCGGCTCGCGTGGAGCGGGCAGTACGAGTACCTGGTCCGGGTCCGCCAGCGCCTCATGGTCGTCGTTCCGATCACTCTCGTGATCATCTTTCTGCTGCTCTATCTCAACACCGGCTCGACCGTGAAGACGCTGATCATCCTCCTTGCCGTCCCCTTCTCGGCCGTAGGAGCGATCCTCTTCGTCTGGCACCTCGGCTATAACATGTCGATCGCCGTCTGGGTCGGACTGATCGCCCTTCTGGGCGTGGACGCCGAGACAGGCGTGTTCATGCTCCTCTACCTCGATCTGTCCTATGAGCAGGCGCGGAAAGAGGGCCGCATGAGACACCTCGCGGATCTCAAGGAGACGATCGTGGAGGGTGCCGTCAAGCGCCTGCGGCCGAAAGTGATGACCGTGGCGGTGATGTTCATGGGCCTGGTCCCGATCATGTGGTCCACGGGGACCGGCTCGGACGTGATGCGCCGCATCGCGGCTCCGATGATCGGGGGGATCTTCACGTCGTTCCTGATGGAGCTGCTGGTCTATCCGGTAATCTACGAGATCTGGAAGACTCGCGAGGTCGACCGAGCGGGTTTGCAGGAGACGTGATGGTCGGGCGTCGAACACCGGACGCCGGAGCAATCCTGAGCACGAACATTTCCTTCGGGAGCGACATCGGCGCCGGGGGGCGGCCGTGACCCTCCCGGTCCAGCGGCGCGCCTGCGTCGTGCTGGCCCTCGTCGCCGCCTTCGTGAACCTCCCGGCGCTGGTGCCGGGCTTCATCCTCGACGACCACGCCATCGTCGAGCGGAACCCGCTCGTCCGCGACCTCGCGAGCGTGCCGCGGATCTTCGTCTCGGGCTACTGGAGCGTCGGAGGAGCGCCGACCCAGAACCTCTACCGGCCGCTCACGATCCTCTCCTTCGCCCTGAGCCATCTGGCCGGGGGCGACCATCCGCTCGGCGACCGCCTGATCAACCTGCTCCTGCACGTCCTGGTCACTCTGCTGGTCTACGCCCTCGCGCGGCGCGCGGCCCTCGGGGGACCGGCGTCTGCCGCGGCGGGAGCGCGGACGATTCTCGATCCGCCTCTCCTGGCGGCGCTCCTCTTCGCGGTGCATCCGGTGCACACCGAGGTGCTCGGCATGGTGGTCGGCCGCGCCGATCTGCTGGCGTCGGCCGCCACGCTCGGCTGCATCCTCTCGTTCCTGCGAGCGCGCGAGCGGGAGGCGGACGCGGAGTCACGGGCCGCGGAGGCGAAGGTCGCGCCGAGATCGGCGGGAGGGTGGTACGCCCTCTCGCTCGCCTGCCTGGCGGCGGGGGTCCTGTCCAAGGAGAGCGCCATGATCGCGCCGCTCCTCGTCCTCCTGGCGGATCGGCTCCTGGCGCGCAGCCGGGGCGCCTGGCGCTTCCACGCCGCGTCGGCGGCGACCCTGGGCCTCTGCCTGGCCCTGCGCGTGGCGGTCCTCGGAGGCCTGAACCCCGCCGGGCCGATCCAGGACGTCGACAACCCGATCGTCGGCACCACGCCCCTGCTCGGCCGGCTGACGGCCCTGCGGGTCATCGAACGGTACGCGCTCCTGCTCGTCGCTCCCCTGCGGCTGTCGGTCGATTACTCCTACGACGCCGTCCCGGTGGCCCGGGGGCTGCTCGAGCCTCAGGTGCTGGCGGGAGGGCTGATCGTCGTCGCCTGCGTGGCGGGCGCCGCCCTCGCCTGGAGGCGGGACCCCGGCTTGGCGTTCTCCCTGGGATGGATCGTCCTCGCGTTCGCGCCGGTCTCGAACCTCCTCGTCCCGATCGGCACGATCATGGCCGAGCGCCTCCTCTACCTCCCCTCCGTCGGCTTCTGCCTGCTGGCGGCGCGGGGGCTCGGCCGGCTCGAGGCGCGGCTCCTTTCGATGCCCGGATCCCGCTGGCGGCGGGCCCCGGCGCAGATCGCCGGCCCCGTGCTCCTGCTGGCGCTGGGGCTGCGAAGCGAGGCCCGCTTCCGGGACTGGCAGGACGATTTCACCCTCTTCAAGAGCGCCCTCGAGGTCGCCCCGCGGAGCGTGAAGGTGCAGTTCAACTACGGCGCCGCCTGCGAGGGGCGGGGCGACGACGAGGCGGCGGCCGCGGCCTACCTCGCCGCCCTGAGGATCTGGCCCGGCTTCGCCGAGGCGCACTACAACCTGGCGGGCGTGCGCGCCCGGCAGAAGGATTGGGCGGATGCGGTGGCGCACTCTCGCGAGGCGCTGCGCCTGCGCCCCGGGGAGGTGACGTACCTGGTGAACCTGGCGCACGCCCTCCTCGGCCAGGGACGGCCGGCGGAGGCGCGGGATCTCTTGAACGGGGCCCTCGCGATCGACCGCGGCAGCCGGGAGGCCCTGACCAACCTCGGAGCGGCGGAGCTGGCCCTGGGCGATGCCGGCGCCGCGGTCCGCGCCTACGCCGAGGCCGTCGGTCGCGAGCCCCGGAACGCCGACCTCCTGCGCGACCTCGGCCTGGCGCGCGAGCGCGCGGGGGACGACGCCGGGGCGGAGGCGGCCCTGCAGGAGGCGGTCCGGATCCGTCCGGACGATCCGATCCTGCGCTATGACCTCGGCCGGGCCCTGGAGCGCCGCGGACGGCTCGTGGAAGCCGAGGCGGGCTATCGCCGGTCGATCGACCTCGCCCCCGAGGCGGCCCCTCCGCGGCGCGCTCTCGGCCTGCTCCTCTACCGCGCGCAGGACCGGGCGGGTGCCCGCGCCGAGCTCGAGCGCGCCGCGGCCCTCGACGTCGACGGGACGGTGATGGACGACGCGGCGCGGCGCGCGCTGGCGGACCTGCGCCGCCCCGCGCCTTGACAGGGACGGCGGCGGGGCCTAGACTGGATCGCCCGTTGAGACTGAGTCGCGGTCACAACGCCCGCGGATCCGGCGCCGGGCAGGCTCCCGGCCGCGGGACGCGGACGGGAGGAGCGGCCGTGGTCCCCACGCATCACCTCGACACGATGGCCCGGTTCGGGCTCTACCTCGAGCGCAAGGGCCTCAAGAACACGCCCGAGCGTCGCGCCATCGCGCGCGAGGTCCTCGCCATCGAGGAGCATTTCGACCCGGAGCTCCTCCAGACGCGCCTGCGTCGCAGGGGCGTCCGCGTGTCGCGCGCCACGATCTACCGCGCCCTCGAGCACCTGATCAACAGCGGCCTGGTGCGCAAGACCAGCCTCGACCTGGAGCACAAGACCTCGTTCTACGAGAACACGCTGGTGCGCCGGCACCACGAGCACATGGTGTGCCTCGGGTGCGGCACCGTGATCGAGTTCACCTCGCCGAGGATCGAGGCGTTGCAGGACGAGGTGTGCCGGAAGCATCGCTTCAAGCCGATCCGGCACACGCACCAGATCATGGGACACTGCCGGAGGTGCCAGGAGTGAGCCCGAAGGCCCTCCGGTCGCGCTCCGCCTCCCCGGAGGCCGCATGATCGCCGCGCTCCTCGTCGCCCTCCGGGAAGGGGTCGAAGCGGCCCTGGTGGTCGGCATCGTCCTGGTCTACCTCGACCGCACCGGCCGCCGGACGCTGGCCCGCGCCGTCTGGACCGGCGTCGCACTGGCCGTCCTCGCGAGCCTCGGCGGGGCGCTCGCCCTCGAGCGCTTCCCGATCAGCCAGGAGGGAATCGAGGGGCTGCTGATGCTCCTGGCCGCGGTCTTCGTCGTCTCCATGATCGTCTGGATGAACCGCGTGGCGCGCCACCTGAAGCGGACGATCGAGGAGCGGGTCGAGCGCTACGCCCGCCGCGAGGCGTCCCTGGCCGGCCTGGGGCTCGGCACGTTCGTCTTCCTGCTGGTGGCGCGCGAGGGGGTCGAGCTGGCGATCCTGCTGCGCGCCGTGGAGTTGTCGAGCGAGGGGCTGGGGACCTGGCTCGGCGCCCTCCTGGGGCTGGGCTCGGCCGTCGCCGTCGGTGTCTTCTTCTTCAAGGGCACGCTGCGGATCCCGCTGGATCGCTTCTTCGCCGCCACCAGCGCGATCCTCATGGTCGTCGCCTTCCAGCTGGCGCTGACGGGGGTGCACGAGCTGAGCGAGGCGATGTGGATTCCGTCCAGCCGGCGGGAGATGGCGCTGATCGGGCCGATCGTCCGCAACGACATCTTCTTCTTCGTGGTCATCCTGGGCGTGGCGGCGATCCTGGCGCTGCGCGAGTGGATGGCGGCGCGATCGGCGCCCCCCGGCCCCGGGAACGCCGGCGCGGCGGAGCGCCGGCGCCTCGAGTGGGAGCGGCGGACGGAGCGCCGCTGGCTCTTCGCGGCGGCCTTCGCCTGCCTGACCGTCGTCCTCGCGCTGACCGCCGACTTCCTCTACGCGCGCGCCGCGGCGCCGCCGCCCCACGCGCGCGCGCTCCCCTCGCAGGGGGGGCAGGTGCGCATCCCGCTGTCGGAGCTCGACGACGGCACGCTGCATTTCTACACGACGGAGGCGCGGGGGGCCGCCGTCCGCTTCCTGGCGATCCGCACGCGGAGCGGCCGGTACGCCGCGGCCCTCGACGCCTGCCTGATCTGCGGTCCCGCCGGCTACCGCCAGGAGGGGACCAACGTGATCTGCCGGAACTGCGCCGCGGCGATCTACGTCCCGTCGATCGGCCAGACCGGAGGCTGCAACCCGATCGGCATCCGCTCGCGGGTCGAGGGGGGCGATCTGGTCGTCGATCGGGAGGACCTGGCGGAGGCCGCCTCCCTGCCCGCCCGCAGGTGAGGCGATGTTCCTGCGCGTCGTAGGCCGGTCGTTCGCGCGCAACCCGCGCCGCAAGGCGCTGGCGGCGGCCTCCCTGGCGCTGGGGATCGCCGTCGCCACGGCCACGCTGAGCGTCGGGCTGGACGTGGAGGATCGCCTCGGACGGGAGTTCCGGAGCCTGGGGGCCAACCTTGTCGTGACGCCGCAGGCCGACACGCTGCCGCTCGAGATCGGCGGGATCGACTACCGCCCCGTGAACGAAGGAACCTACCTGTCCGAGGACGGCCTCGGCAAGCTGCGAACCATCTTCTGGCGCCTCAATATCGTCGGTTTCGCTCCGTTCCTCGAGGTGCCGGTCGAGGCCCGCGCCGGCGGCCGCGCGATCGGAGCGCGCGCTACCCTGATCGGAACCTGGCACGAGCACCCGGTGACGGTCCCGGATGGCACCACCTTCACGACCGGCGTCGCCGCGACTCATCCATGGTGGCGGGTCGAGGGGCGCTGGTTCGGGGACGGCGCGGAGGAGTGCGTGGTCGGATCCGCCCTGGCGCGCCGCGCCGGGATCCGGGCGGGCGACCGGCTCGGGGTGAGCGCGGCGGGGGGGCGGATCGCCTCGCTCGAGGTGGCCGGTCTCCTCACGACGGGGGGCCGGGAGGAGGAGGCCGTCGTGGCGCCGCTCGGGGTCGCGCAGAGGCTGGCCGGGCGCCCGGGCGGCGTCCGCCGGCTGCTGATCAGCGCCTTGACGAAGCCGGAGGACCCGTTCGCGCGCCGCGACCCGGCGACCATGACGCCCGGCGAGTATGACCGCTGGTACTGCACCCCGTACATCGTCTCGATCGCCCGGCAGATCCAGGAGGTCCTCCCGGGGACCGAGGCGCGCCCCCTCCGCCGCGTGGCCGAGGGAGAGGGCCGCATCCTCTCTCGTGTCACCCGGCTGATGTGGGTCGTGACCCTGGCGGCCCTGGTCGCCGCCGCCCTCTCCGTCGGAGCCACCTCGGCGACCACCGTCCTGGAGCGCCGCACCGAAATCGGCCTGATGAAGGCGCTCGGCGCGTCGAGCGCCCGGGTCGCGTCCCTGTTCCTGGCCGAACAGGTCGTCCTGGCCATCGTCGGCGGCGCCGCCGGGTACGGGATGGGCACGGCGCTCGCGAGGCTCCTCGGGGCGATCCTCTTCGGCGCCCCGCCCACCGTGCACCTGCTCCTGCTCCCCTCGATCCTCGGGCTCGCGCTCCTGGTCGCCTCGCTGGGCAACCTGCTGCCGCTGCGCCGCGCGGCCGGGTTCCGGCCGGCGCCGATCCTGCGAGGCGAGTGATGTTCTGGAGCCTCCTGCGACGGATCCTGCGCGCCAGCCACGGACGGCTCGCGGTGGCCCTCGCCGCCCTGGTGAGCGGGGCCGCGGTCACCTCCGCCCTCCTCAACCTGCACCTCGACGCGGAGCGCAAGATGACCCGTGAGTTCCGCACGCTCGGCGCGAACGTCGTGGTCGCGCCGCCGCGCGCCCGCGACGCCGGCGCGGACGAGGCGCCGCTCATGGCGGAGGGCGCGCTCGCGCCGATCGTCGCGGCCCGCGACCCCCGGGTGGTCGCCGCGGCGCCCTACCTCTACCTGGCGGCGCGCACGGGCGCCGGCGGGAGCGTCATCGTCGCCGGCACCTGGCTCGACGAGGCCCGGCGCCTGAACTCGTGGTGGAGGATGGAGGGGAGCTGGATCGAGAGGCGCGACGACCGCGACCGCTGCCTCGTCGGCCGCAACGTCGCCCGGCAGCTCGGCCTGGGCCCGGGAGGCGCGGCGGAGCTGCGCTACGGCGGGCGGACGCTCCGGCTCACGGTCGCCGGCGTCGCGGAGGCGGGCGGGAGCGAGGACAGCCAGATCTTCGTGAACCTGCCGGTGGCGCAGGAGCTCGCAGGGCTCCCCGGACGGATCGGCCTCGTGCAGCTGAGCGTGCGCGGCTCGCCCCACGACATCGAGACGTTCGCGTCGCGGCTGGCGGAGAGCCTGCCGGGGCTGGAGGTGCGCCCGGTGCGGCAGATCGCCGAGGCCGAGGGGCGGCTCCTCGATCGGATCCGGGGCCTGATCCTGGCGACGGTGGCGCTGATCCTGTCGCTGACCACCCTCTCGATCCTGGCGACCATGGCGTCGCTGGCGCTGGAGCGGCGCCAGGATGTGGGTCTGATGAAGGCCCTGGGGGGACCCACCCAGCGCGTCGTGCAGCTGTTTCTCGCGGAGGTGGGCGTGCTGGGCCTGGGCGGCGGCCTGCTCGGCTACGCCCTCGGTCTGGCGCTCGGCTCCTGGATCGGCCGGAGCGTCTTCGGCGCGCCGATCACGCCGCGCTTCGAGGTGCTGCCACTCACCGTGGCCTTGACGGTGGCGGTGGCGATGGCCGGCGCCCTGCCGCTGCGCCTGCTGGGGAGGGTCCCTCCGGCGGTGATCCTGCGAGGCGAGTGATGACGGATCTCGTGATGGTCGAGGCTCTCTCCAAGCACTACGGAGACGTGCGCGCGCTCGACGCCCTCGGCTTCACCGTCGGCGAGGGGGAGTGGATCGCCATCATGGGCCCCTCGGGATCGGGAAAGACGACCCTGATCAGCATCCTGGGAGGGTTCGACCGGCCCACCTCGGGCCGGGCGCTGGTCGGCGGCACCGACGTCGGCGGGCTGGACGAGGCCGGTCTCACCCGCTACCGCGCGGAGGCGGTCGGCTTCATCTTCCAGCAGTTCCACCTGATCCCCTATCTCACGGCCCTGGAGAACGTGATGCTGGCGCAGTACTTCCACAGCATGACGGACGAGGCGGAGGCGCGCGCCGCCCTGCGGCGCGTGGGCCTCGAGGATCGCCTCGGCCACCGGCCGCCGCAGCTCTCCGGCGGCGAGCAGCAGCGCGTGGCGATCGCCCGCGCGCTCATCAATCAGCCGAAGCTGATCCTGGCCGACGAGCCGACCGGCAACCTCGACGAGGCGAACGCGCAGATCGTCCTGGCGCTGTTCCGCGACCTGCACGAGGAGGGACGCACCATCCTCCTGGTCACCCACGACCCGTCCCTCGGCCGCCTGGCCGACCGGCGGATCGAGCTGGCGCACGGACGCCTGGCGCGAATCACGGTGTTCACGGACGACGACGCCCAGGTCTTCGATCATCTCCTGGAGCGGATCTGGATCGCGTCGCGGGAGGGAACGGAGGCGCGCCTGGAGCGCGACGCCACGCTCGGGATCGCCGATCCGGCGCGCATGCTCCGGCGGATGGTCGACCTGCATCTGGTGGAGCGGCGCGGCTCCGAGATCGTCCTGACCGACAAGAGCGAGCGGCGCGCGCGGGACATCGTGAGACGCCACCGCCTGGCCGAGCGCCTGTTCCGCGACACCTTCTCGCTCGGCGACCCGGAGGCGGACTCGCAGGCCTGCGAGTTCGAGCACATCATCAGCCCGGAGCTCGACCAGAGGATCTGCGCCTTCCTCGGCCACCCGCGCACCTGTCCGCATGGCGCCCCGATCCCCGAGGGGCCCTGCTGCCCGGCGGGCGGCACCTAAAGAGCTGGCGGGCGCTGCCGAGGTGCCGGGGTTGGGCGATCGCGCCTTAGCGGTCGCGCGCCGGCGACTCGATGCGCCGCTCGTTGCGGAACCAGGACTCGATCTCGCCGGCACCGAGACGCCAGATGAGGCCAAGCGGCGCGCGGCCCGTGCACCGCGCGAGACCGCCGTGCTCTCCGCGCTGATGGTGGAAGCGACAGAGACAGACGCGATTCCCCTCCTCGTCGCCCCCGCCGCGCGAGCGATAGACGACGTGGTGGACCTCGAGGTTGCGGCGGGAGGAGCATCCGGGGGCGGCGCAGCGCCAACCGTCGCGCACGAGGACCGGATCCTCCGGGATGTCGTCGGCGCGCTCGTCGGCGTCCCAGGTCGCAACGAAATCCTCGATGAGCGCGAGGAGGCCCGTCCATGCCGGCAGGCGACGGCACCGGATGGAAAACGTCCGAGCGGCCAGCAGCGCGGGGCTCACGGCCTCCTCCGGGCCCGGCCAGTCGATATCCCACGGGATCGCGGCGACCTGCTCCGCGAGCCGCGCCCGTGTCATCTCGATGGCGGCCAGGAAACGGGCGGCCAGATCGTCGGGGAGGGTCAGGCGGAGGAAAACATCCGGCTCCGGGATGACGGCGGTGGCGGGATCAAACGCCGGCGGATCGGGCGTGAACGGACGGACACCGAGCGCGACGAGCCCGAGCCCTGCGACTCGCCGGCGCGCGGTCCCCGGAGCTCGGCGGAGCGACGCATGCCAGTCGACATCGGACAGCGGGGACCGCATGGCCCCGCCGGCGGGGGTCCCCTCGCTGCCGCCATTGGACCGCAGGCCAAATGCTCCTGACCGGCTGAGGGCGCGCGCCTCGTCGCGCAGGCGCTTGATCGTCAACTCCTCTGCGTGGCCGACCCATCGTTGTTCCGCTTCTGCGCGGTCCCGCGCGGCGGCGGCGCCGGTCGAAACCGCCGCGCCCGTCTCCTCCGCGGACAGGATGCGGCCGACGAGCAGGGTGGCCTCGAGGCCGAGGGCGTCGCGCTCATAAGCAGCGCGGAGGAGTGAAAAACGTCCGAGCAGGCGCGCGGCGCGGGCGCGCGACTGCGCCGTGGTGCGGGACAGGCCGAGACGCTCCTCCGCGTAATGGCCCATGCCCCCGAAGCGCAGACGGTTCCAGGCGTCCTGCTCCCCCATCGACGCCAGCAGGCGGCCGAGGTGGACCTCGACCTCGTTTTCGATGCCGAGCAGCTCCTTCATTCGAGCGACGCGCTCGGCGGGGGTGCCCTCCGCACCCTTCCCGGTGATGATCGCGAGCCGCGCGAGAGTGGAGCGGCCGAGCGCGAGGCCCCAGGAGGGGTCGGTCGATCGGGGAAGGTGGCGCCAGCGGTCGGTCGAGCGCGCGAGCGCCTCTTCGATGATGGCGGGAGTCGGTCCGCCCCCCGCGCGCGAGCGCCCGGCGTCGGGCGGGACGCCGCCCGCCGAGGCCTCGCCGACGAGAGCCTCGACGAAAGAGGTCACGGTCGCCTCGCTCCCCTCTACGACGCGGTAGAGGTCGACCCCCTCGTCGAAGGCCGCGACGACCGCCCGCGGCACGGCGATGCGCACGAGGCTGCGGTCCTCGGAGCCGTCGGAGGCGTCGGCGTCGGGATCGAGCGCACCTTCCGGCGATCTCGCCGGGGATGCCTGCGGAGGAACCGTGTTGGGCGGCGGCGCGTCAGCCGCCTTGCGCGCCTGCGCGACGGCCGCCTGAAGCTCGCGGACGGAGAGGCGGCGCGCCAGGGCGAGCCAGGCGGGAAGCGTCGCCGCCGTCGCGACCCTTGCGACCAGCAACACCCGCCGGCGCCCGAGAGGAGCGCCGCCATCGTCTCCGGTGAGCGCAGCGGCGAGACCTTGGATCGCCGAGAGCGCGTGGTGGAGCGCCGCGAGATCACGCACCCATCGACCGGAGCGCCCGAAATGCTCCCGCGCGAAATCGGCCGCGCGAGCGAAGCCGAAGGTGCACCAGGCTCGCTCGCGCACGAGCGACGCGGCGATGCACGCCAGAGGCATGGCGAGCCGATCTCGCGCTCCGCACAGTGACCGCGCCAGCGCGTCGGCGCGCCGGGCCGCGGCCTCGGTCCGCGGGAGGGTACCGGCCGCATCGGTCCGCGGGAGGGCGCCGTCCGCTTCCACGATGCGAGGAAGCGCACCACTCGCTCCCAAGGTCTGCGCGAGAACGGCCCGCTCGGCGCCGGTGCGAGGGAGCGTGCCGTCCGCGGCGGGCGACGCGCTCCGCCTCGGCGGGCGTCCCCGACCGCCGTACCGACCCGCGGACCTTTCCCGGCACGCAGACGTAGCAACGATGACAGCGCGAGCGCTGTAGACGGTCATCGAGTTTTCGCGTGGGGGCGGGACGAATTAACGCTCGAATTGTACGACGCGCCCCGTCGAAGTCAACACAAAAGTGCGTCGCGGGCCCAACAATCTTCGTGCCACACACTAGGCTTCAGCCTCCGCCGGCCCGGAGGCTTTTCCTCTCTCCCCGTCATTGCTTCGTCGGCGGGATGTCGTAGACGTAGAGGGCATGGCCGACCACCGCGGTCGGCGGCGTGCGCAGCAGCCAGTTGCCGACGCCGTCGGCGTAGCGCAGCTCGAGCTCGCCCAGGGCGCGCGCCACGAAATGGGCGCTCACGACGTAGAGGCCCGGCGAGGGCGGCTGCAGGAGATCCGGGACACCGATCCTCTCGAACTCCAGGCCGTAGCGCTCGGGACGAACGCTGCCGAAGTACGCCAGCCGGATCCTGCCCCGCGGTGGATGGGCGGCGAGCCATCCCTGGAGCTGCTTGAGTCCCTGCCCCCAGTCGACGTTGCTGTCGTCGAGCCAGAGCGGCCCGCAGGCGGTGCCGCCGTCGAGGCCGATGCGCGACGGATGGCCGAGCAGGCAGGCGACCTCGTTGAAGTAGGAGAGATGATCGGGCGCGATCCCGATCGCCGCCACGATCACCCAGGCGCAGCAGGCGGCCGCCAGGACCCGCCTCCACCCTCCCCCCTCGCGCAGCAGGAACGCCAGGCCGGCGCCTCCCGCCAGGTGCAGGAACGGCAGCGCCGGGATGACGTAGCGGATCCCGAGGTCGTGGGAGGCGACCGCGTGCACGGCGAACAGGACGGAGGGCGGCAGCAGCAGGAAGGCCCTGTCCATCGTCGTGGACGCGCCGGGCCGCAGCAGGGCGACGAGGCCGACCCCCACCAGGATCAGGCTGGCGACCGGCTCCTTGAGGAGGTAGGCCACGACGTAGTAGGTCAGGAAGCGCGGCTTGAAGCGGCCCGCCATGAACGCCAGGTAGGTCGGGTCGTGATCCGCGTTCACGCGCATCAGCCCCTTCAGGTACAGGAAGGGGTTGCCCGGGAAGAAGTAGAGCGCGTGGATCAGAAGGGCCGAGACCAGGCCCATCGCCAGGAGGGCGTAGAAGCACCAGACGATCCGCTGCGCGCCGTCGGAGGAGGCGTAGGGGTCCGCGAGGGACGACGGACGCATCGGCTGCGCCGCCGGGATCCAGCGCGTCGCCCACACGATGAGGGCCGCGGCGATCGGGAGGAGGAAGACCGCCGAGAATTTCGAGGCCAGGGCCGCGCCGAGGGCCAGGCCGCAAGCCAGCAGCCGCCGCGGAGAACGGTGGTTCAGATAGAGCCAGAGGGCGAAGAAGAACAGGACCGTGAAGAGGGCGAAGCCGACGTCGGTCGTCACCAGGTACGCGTGCGCCAGGATGTTCGGGTCGAGCGCGTAGAGGAAGAGCGCGCCGACGGCGGCGGTCCCTCCCAGGAGCCGCCGCCCCCAGGCGTAGATCAGGAAGCCCAGGAGCGTGGCGAGCGCGATGAACGGCAGCCGCGACCAGAACATCACCTTGTCCGGATCGTTCCCGAAGATGACGTCGCTCCCGAGCTGCCACTGGAAGAAGGCCCCCGGGGCGTCGGTGATCCGGGCCCAGTCCTGCGGCGCCATCGGCCAGCGCGCGCCCATCAGGAGCAGGGGCAGCGCGCCGATCTCCTTGAGGAGCGGCGGATGCTGCAGGTTGACCTTGAACTCTCCGGTCTCGAGGTACGACAGGCCCGCGCCGATGTGCGCCGGCTCGTCGAAGACCGGGCTCTTGAGGAGGCTGGCGCGGACGGTCTGGGCGACGAACACCGCGAGGAGGGCGCCGATCAGGATCGGTCGGTCCAGAAGCGCGCGGCGCACCGTGGCCATCGCCGTCATCGTAGCATACGGCGCCGGTAGCATACGGCGCCGGCGCCGGTTGACGCCCCCGGACGGGTGCAGTAGAGTCGCGCGGCTCCGGCGCCCGGCCGCACGAGGAGCCGGGATCCGGGAACCGCCGTCCGCCGATGCGCCGACCCAGAGCCCCCGAGAGGTTCCCCCCGCGCCCGGCCGCGCCGGGCGATCCGTGGGAGGCGCGCGCCGTGCCCCTGGCGCTCGCCCTCCTGCTGCTCCTGCTCCTGCAGGGGCTGATCTTCATCGGCGAATCGTCGCAGACGAGCGACGAGGCGGCCCACCTGGCGGCCGGATACTCGTACCTCCTCACCGGCGATTTCCGGCTGAACCGCGAGCACCCTCCCTTGATCAAGGAGCTGGCCGCGGCTCCCCTGCTGCCGCTGCGTCTCGAGTTCCCCTGGGGGCCCCTCTGGGAGCAGGCGGAAGAGTGGAACATCGGGCGGATCTTCGTGCACGAGAACCGCCTCTCCAACGACACCATCCTGCTCCTGGCTCGCCTGCCGATGCTCGCGCTGTCGCTGCTGCTCGGGTGGTCGATCTTCCGCTGGGGCCGGAGGCTCTTCGGCGCGCGCGGCGCGCTCCTGGGGACGGCGCTCTATGTTCTCGATCCCAACGTCGTGGCCCACTCGTGCCTGGTCACGACCGACCTCGGGGTGACGCTCTTCATCTTCCTCGCCGTCTACGCTCTCTGGTGCTGGTCCCGGCGTCCGTCCCCGCGCACCCTGATCCTGCTCGGGCTCGCGGTCGGCGGCGCCTTCGCCTCGAAGTTCACCGCCCTCTGGCTCCTGCCGATCCTCGCCGCCCTCGCGGTCGTCCTGATCGCAACCGGGACGCCCCTCCCGCTCCGGCCCTGGTCGGCGCGGTCGGCGCTCACCCGGACCGAGGAGCGTTCGGACTCGCCCAATCTGGCCCTCGCTCTGGCGGGGGCGATCGTCGCCGGGATCGCCCTCCTGGTCGTCGTCGTCTGCTACGCCGGGCGCGGCGTGCCGACCTTCCTCGTCGGCCTCGAGATCGGCCTGCAGCACTCCGGCCGGGGGCACAGCGCCTACCTCCTGGGAGAGATCTCGGACACCGGATGGTGGTACTACTTCCTCTTCGCCTATCTGGTGAAGACCCCGATCGGCATCCTCGTCGTCGTCGCGCTCGCGCTCGCGCTCCTGGCCCTTGGCAGGCGGCTTCCCTTGCGCGACGAACTGTTCCTCGGGATCCCGGTGTTGATCACGATCGCGACCACCTGTCTGTGGAAGGTCAACATCGGTCTCCGGCACCTCCTCCCGATCTACCCGTTCCTCTACCTGGCGGCCGGGAGGATCGTCGCGCCGCTTCCCGCCGGGGGACTGGAGCGGCGGCCGGCGCGATCCCTGCCGGCCATCGTCCTCGTCTGCCTGGGATGGAGCCTGATCGAGGCCGCCCGCATCGCGCCGTACGACCTGGCCTACTTCAACCAGCTCGCCGGAGGGCCCGAGAACGGGCACAGGATCCTCCTCGACTCGAACCTCGACTGGGGGCAGGGCGCCAAGGCGCTGCGCCGCTACGTGACGGCCGAGGGTCTGCCGGCGATCTACTGCGCCTTCGCCGGCAACTCGGACCCCTGGTACTACGGCGTGAGCTACGAGTACGTCCCCGGGAGCGGGAACCTCGAGGTCTCCAAGAGGCGCGGCGTCCGCGTTCCTGAACGGGTGCGGCGCGAGCTGCTGGCGATCAGCCCGATGGTCCTGCACAGCGTCCACTTCAGCGACCGGCATCTCTACGACTGGCTTCTCGAAAGGACGCCCGTGGCGATGCCGGGATACGCCTCCCTCGTCTTCGACATCACCGGCGACGCCGCGGCGCACGCCATCCTGGCCCGGCTCGCCCTCAACTTCGACCTGCTCGACCTCGCCGACTTCGAGGCGCACCGGGCGCTCCGTCTCGATCCCAAGAGCGATCTGGCCAAGGCGGTCCTCGACAAGGTGCGCGAGGAGACGGCGGCGGGCGCGCCGGAGACGGGGCCGGACTGATCAGTCGCGGCGATCGGGGACGGCGCCGCGGCGGGGGGCGACGCCGCGCCGTCCCCGGCGCAGCGCCCGGAGCGCCTCGGTCGCCGCGTCGTCCATCACCTCCCGCCGTGGATCGAGCGTCTCGGCCCGCTCCAGCGCCTCGAGCGCCCCGGTGCGATCCCCCGAGCGGTAGAGGAGGAGCCCGAGCCCCTTCAGGGGGACGGGCGAGGAGGGAGCGAGACGGATCGAGGCGTGGTACTCGGCGGCGGCCTCGGCGTTGCGGCCCGATCGCTCCAGGGCGCGGGCGAGCTGGTAGCGATAGATCGGCTGGTCGGGGCGGGCGCGCACCGCCGCCTCGAGCGACTCGACGGCCTCGCTGGCATCGCCCGCAGCCAGCGCCGCCAGGCCCAGCCCCGCGAGCAGATCGGGATCGCCGGGCCGGAGCTCCAGGCCGCGCCGGAAGGCCTCGCGCGCGGCGGCGGGATCCCCCGCCTGCTGCTGCGCCAGGGCGAGGTTCCTCTGGTAGTCGGCGTTCCGCGGATCGAGGCGGGCCGCCTCCGCATAGGCGCGCACGGCGGCCGGCGCGTCGCCCCGGGCCAGCTCGGCCGCTCCGAGGTTGGTATAGGCCTCGGGGCTATTAGGGTCAAGGTCGACCGCGCGCCGCAGCGCTTCGCGCGCGTCGACCGGCTTCCCGAGCGCGTTCAGGGCGCGCCCCAGGTTGACCAGGTACCGCACGTTCCCCGGCTGCTGGTCGACCGCGATCCGGTCGTGCTCCGCCGCCTCGCCCCATCGCCCCTCCCGGGCGTAGACCCCGGCCAGGTTGTAGTGGGCGTCGGAGAATTCTGGCCAGATCGCGATCGCCCGCAGGTAGACGCGCACCGCCTCGTCATCCTCGCCGCGATCCTCGCAGGCGGAGCCGTAGTTGAACAGCGACCGGACGCTCGACGGGGCGACCTCGAGGGCCCGCCGGAAGATCGTGTAGTCGTCGCGCCAGTCGCCCAGGCGGACGGCGCTCCGCGCCGCGAAGAGGAGGATCAGGAGCGCGGCCGCCGCGCGCGCCGCCCCGGATCCGGCACGACGCCGCGCGACGCCGGCTGGCTGGCCCGCGACCGGCATCGTCGCCGCCGGGCGCTCCGTCTGCATGCGGTCGAGCACAGCACCGGCCAGAAGACAGGCACCCACCGAAGGGAGGTAGAGGAGGCGCTCCGCCATGATGGTGCCGATCGGCAGGATGAGATTCGCGACCGGTCCCAGGGCGAGCCCGATCCAGCCGACGGCGAAGGCGACGTCGGGGGCCCGGCGCCAGGCGACTGCCAGCGCCGCGGCGCCGACCAGGACGATCAGAAGCCCCAGAAGGCCGCCGGCGTCCAGGAGGTCGCGGGCGGGCGGGATGGTGTTGTAGGAGTAATCGGCGCACAACCGGAGCGGTGCGATCAGGAGCCCCGCATAGCGCGCGATCACCTTGAGCGCGGTGAGCCGCCCTGGAACGAACGGCAGATGGGCGATCGGGTTGTCGGCGAAGTGGATCGGTCCGGACGGATCCGGGTTGCCGAGGGCCGCGGCGCGGGCCAGGAGGCACAAGACCAGGGTCGCTCCGGCGGCCAGGTGGTAGCGCCAGACGATCGTCCGCCGTTCGATCAGCCGATCCGCCAGGAGGGCCAGGAACGGGGCCGCCACCGCGTTCTCCTTGGCCAGGACGCCGGCCGCGAAGGCGGCGAGCGACAGGGCGAAGAGGCCGCGCGCCGCTCCCGGCCGTCCCGACTCCCGGAGATCGCGCCCGCGCAGGAACAAAAGGACGCACCCCAGCGTGCCGGCGGCCGCCAGGAGCTCGGCGCGCCCGACCACCTCGCCGAGCACCTCGGTGTGGACGGGGTGCACGGCGAACAGGAGAGCGGCGACGAGGGCGGGATCGCTCCATCCCCGCGGGGCCTCCGGGGCGGCCCCGCGCCCGAGGACGCGGCGCGCCAGCAGGAGGACCAGGAGGCTCGCCAGGGCGTGCAGCAGGAGATTCGTCAGCCGGTAGGAGAACGGCCTCAACCCCGCCGCGGCGTGATTGAGCGCGAAGGAGAGGATCGTGACGGGGCGGTAGAGGATCGGCACCGAGCGGGTGTCGACGCTCCAGTACCCGTGCGTGAGGATCCGGGGGATCAGGGCGAGGCTCCGGATGAGCTCGTTCTGCTCGATGATCCGGTGATCGTCGTGGATGAAGCCGGGAGCCAGGGCGCGAAGGTTCACGGCGCAGGCGACGACGGCGACGAGGACGATCCCGCGCGCCGCGCGCCCCGCCGTCACGGACGGACCCCGCCCGGCCTCACCGCGGCCGGCTTCCGCCGACGTACCCGAGCGAGCGCAGCCGGTCCTCGAGCTCCGGCGGGAGCGGCGGCTCGGCGCGATCGTCCCGCAGAGGATCGGCGGCGACGATCTCGAGAAGGCTCCGCTTGAGGCCGGCCGCCGCGTCCGGCTGCGCCGCGAGGACGTTCACCGTCTCCCCGGGGTCGGCGGCGAGATCGTACAGCTCCCAGATCGGCCCGGGGCTCTTCGGGATCAGGATCAGCTTGTAGCGATCGGTCCTGATCATCCGCCACTTGCCGGCCACCCCCTCGACGTACTGGCGCGGATTCTCTCTGTAGAAGTTCCGCCCCGATTCGGAGTAGGCGGGAGGCGCGGGCGCCGGCGCCCGTCCGAGCGCCCGGGCCACGAGGCTCGTCCCCTGGATCCCCTCCGGGACCGGAAGGCCGGCGAGATCGAGGATCGTCGGCAGGATGTCGATGGTGCGCGCCTGGCTCTCCGCCACGCGTCCCGCCGGGATCGCGAACGGCGCGCTCACGATCAACGGGACGCGGACCGTCGGATCGTAGAGATAGGCGCCATGCTCGAAGAAGTAGTCGTGCTCCCCCAGGCTCTCGCCGTGGTCGGCGGTCAGGACGACGATGGTCCGATCGAGCTGCCCCAGCTCCTCGACCGCCCGCAGGAGATCGCCGATCGCCTGGTCGCTGTAGGCCACCTCGCCGTCGTAGTGCGCCACCGCGTGCTGCACCTCGCGCGCCGGCAGGCGGGTCTTGCCGAAGACGATGTCGCCGCGCTCGACGCCCGGGCGCGGCTCGTCGTTGAAGGTGTGCGCCCCCCGGTAGTCGGGGTCGAACATCTCGGTGAAGGGAGCGGGAGCCTCGTACGGCCAGTGCGGCGCCTCGTAGCGCATCCAGAGGAAGAAGGGGGCGGCGGCCCCCTTCCGGACGCGCAGCCATCGCGCCGCCTTCACGGTCGCATCGTGATCGTTGCGCGTCGGCACCTGCACCTTCCGCCCGGTCTCGGGATCCAGGTAGACGGTGGGGTCGTACATGTCGAAGTCGCGGTGCAGCCCCACGTTGAGCCCCTGCGTGACCGCGAAGGAGGCGTAGCCGGCGCGCTTCAGGACGCCCGTCAGCGTGGGTCTTTCGCCCAGCGCCTCGTAGCTCTGCCCTTCGTAGCGAAGGCCGTGGACCATCGGGTAGACGCCCATCAGGATCGAGGGGAACGACTGCACCGTCCGCCCGGCGGCTGTGATCGCCTGGCGGAACAGCACGCCGCGCGCCGCGAGCCTGTCGACGTTCGGGCTGGTCCTGCGCGCGTAGCCGTAGCAGCCGAGGTGATCCGGACGGAGCGTGTCGACCGTGATCAGGAGGACGTTGGGCCGGAGGCCGTGGCCCCGCGATCCGCCGGCGTCGCCCCTCCCCGCCCCTCCGCCTCCGCAGGCGAGCGACGCGGCGCACAGGACGAGGGTCAGAAACGCGAGGCGCCGCGTCTCACCCATGGGAGGCGGGGACGCCGGCGGGCTGGCGGACCGCCCGCGCCTCCCCGGAGGGACCGCCGTAGCGATCGTCGAACAGGCGGCCCCATTCGGTCCTGCGGAAGCGCGCGATGCGGGCGCGCCCGACCGTCGGGTACCAGAGGAGATCGTGGTAGATGTTCGACGCCGCCGGAGCCCAGACGACGAGCGGCGAGTGCAGCGCGATGCGCTCCAGGAAGCGCAGCGGCCCGCGCCGCAGCATCTGATCCCCCCAGATCACCAGGGATCGGGTGACCCGGAAGCCGAGGTTCATCCCCGAGACGTCGTCTCCCACGAGGTCGATGCCGCGGGGATCGGCGACCCCCAGCCGCCGTTCGTGACACATCCTGAGGTACGGGATCCCCATCGGATCGAACCCCATGAGGCGCGCCGCGACCGCGTCGATCGCCACCGAGTCGGCGCCGGCCAGGATGACGTTCCCGACAACCGGGATCATCGTGCGCGGCCCCGCCCCGTTGCCGCACACCGTACCGTCCATGACGGTGAAGAGGGCGGGGTGCAGCTCCTTCTGCATGGAGACCAGGTCGACGAGCACCTCGTGCATGTACTTGTGGGCGTAGTGCCGCACCTCCTTGAGCAGGCCGCCGAAGGCGTTCTTGATCGCGCCGGTGGTCACGGCGTGCCCGTGCGTCTTCACGGTGGGCAGATGGACGATGTTCTTGCCCGGATAGAGCGCCGGGATCTCGATGCCCTCCGGGAAGATCTGGTTGAGGCGGAGGAGCGGCGCGCGGAATCGGAACACCGTCCACTCGACCTCGGGCAGGGCGGTGAACCCCAGGCCCAGGCGGTCGAGCACCGGGAGCCAGCGGTTGTTGGCGGCCCCCTTCCAGGGGTCGGTGACGACCGTCTTGTTCTCGAGAGGGAGGAGGCGCGCGCGCTCGTAGCCGTCCTGGAGCATCGTCGTCAGCACTCCCTCGACCTGCCACGGCTGGCTCGAACAGGACGGGAAATACTTCGTCCACGACAGGTTGAGCTTGACGATCGTGGGGATGGACCGATCGAGGACGGCGCGGTAGCCGGCCAGGCGCATCAGGCGCCCGTAATCCTCGACCACCGTCTGGGGCCGGGTCTTCAGAACCGCGATGCGAGGACGGCTCACGTCGTCTGCCTCACGAGCGGGGCCGCCGCGCGCGGCCCGTCCAGGAGCTCCACGGAATTATACGTCCGGCGCGCCTTGGCCGCCACGGCGACGGCGCCCTCAGCCGGGCGCCGGGGCCCCGCCGACGTAGACCAGGAGGATGACCGTGAGGCCCCAGAGTCCGACGCAGGCCAGGAGGGGCCGGTCGGTCAGGAGCGCCTGCGTCGGGCTGCCTCCGGCCCCTTTCTTGTGGACCAGGTAAAGGTAGCGGAAGATGCCGTAGAGGACGAACGGCACGGTGAGGTAGAGGTGCTGCGTGCCCAGCTTCATCTCCACTTCGGGGGAGACGGTGTAGAACATGTAGGCGACCACGGTCGAAGCGGTCACCACGCTGATCATCTGATCGAGGAACTCGACCGAGTATTCCCTCAGGATGGCCCGGTGCTCGTGGGCTTCCTCCAGGATCGCCAGCTCCTGGCGCCTTTTGCAGAACGCCAGGAAGAGCGACAGGAGGATGGTGCACAGGATCAGCCAGGTCGAGATCGGCACATTGATGGCGACGGCGCCGCCGAGCGCCCGCAGGACGAAGCCGGAGGCGATCACCATGACGTCGATGATCACCACATCCTTGAGCCAGAGGGAGTAGACGAAGTTGAGCGCCACGTAGATCAGGAGGACCGCGCCGAACACCGTGTTGAGGAGGAACCCCTGCATCAGGGATCCCGTCAGGAGCAGCGCCACCGCCGTGAGGGCCGGGACCACCCCGAGGGCTCGCGACGCGATCGGGCGCCGCGACTTCGTCGGGTGCTTGCGGTCCCGGTCGGCATCGAACAGATCGTTGACGATGTAGACCGCCCCGCTCGTGGCGCAGAACAGCATGAAGGCGATCGTCGAGCGCAGCAGCAGGCCGGGGTCGGTGAGCTTCCTGGCGAACAGCAGGGCGGCGAAGACGACCAGGTTCTTGATCCACTGGCGGGGCCGCATCGAGAGAACGATGCCGACGACGACCCGGGCGCGCGCGGTCCAGCTCCTCACGGCAGGCCTCATTCCCGCTCCCTCCGGCCGAGCCAACAGGAAGCGGCGCCGGACAGGCGCCGCGCGAGCCGGCGGATTCTAGCACCCGCCGCCGCGGGGGGTCAAAGCGGGGCGGCCCCGGGCCGTGAGGCGCCACCGTCGGGCGCTTTGGGCCCGCGGCTATAATCGCCGCCATGCGCGTCGCCGTGGTCATCCCCGCACACAACGAGGAGGCCTCCCTGCCCCGCGTCCTCGACGCGATTCCGACCGGCCTCGTGGAGGAGGTCGTGGTGGTCGACAACGCCAGCACCGACGGCACCGCGGCCGTGGCGCGCTCGCGCGGGGCGACCCTGGTCGAGGAGAGGCGGCGGGGCTATGGCGCCGCCTGCCAGGCAGGGATCGACTACCTCAGGAGGAAGCGCCCCGACGCGGTGGTCTTCCTGGACGCCGACTTCAGCGACGATCCTGGAGAGATGGCGGGGCTCCTGGCGCCGCTCGCGCGGGGCGAGTGCGACCTGGTCATCGGCTCGCGGACCCTGGGACGGAGGGAGCGCGGCGCCCTGCGGCCCCAGGCGATCGCCGGCAACTGGCTCGCGACCCGGCTGATCCGGATCCTCTACGGCTCGCGGTTCACCGACCTCGGACCCTTCCGGGCGATCCGCTTCGAACGGCTCTGCGCGCTCGGGATGCAGGACCGCGGCTCCGGCTGGACGGTCGAGATGCAGGTGAAGGCGGCGAAGGAAGGAATGCGGACGGCCGAGATCCCGGTCTCGTACCGGCGGCGGCGGGAGGGCGCCTCCAAGGTCACCGGGAGCCTCGCCGGCAGCTTCCGGGCGGGGGTCGCCATCCTCCGGACCATCCTCCGCCATCTGGGGTGAGAGCCGACACCCCCGGCTCAGATCGATCGACTCGGGGCCCGCCCCCGGCCGAAGGGGGTCACGGCGGCCGGCGTCGGCCGGTCGCTCGCCCGGTGCGCGCGGGCGGAGGCGTTGCGCACTCCGATCATCTCGGCCGCGATGCTGACCGCGATCTCCTCCGGCGTCTCGGCGCCGATCGGCACGCCGATCGGCGCGTGCAGGTGGGCGAGCGCGTCGCGTGAGATGCCCAGCGCCTCCGCCCGTGCCAGGAGGGTGGCCACCTTCCGGCGGCTGCCGATCACGCCGACGTAGGCCGCCTCCCGGCCGACCGCGTGGCGGAGCGCCGCCAGGTCGGTCCGGTGGCACCGCGTCAGGATGGCGACGTAGGCGCCGGCCGGGATCGGCGGCAGATCGCCCGAGAAGTCGTGCTCCGCCTGCACGCGCCGGACCCCTTCGGGATACCGATCCGGATCGAGGTAGCGGGGACGATCATCGATCACGGTGACGTCGAACCCGAGACGCACCCCCAGGTGGGCGACCTCGCGCCCGACGTGCCCGCCACCGAAGACGATGAGAGGCAGCGGCGCGCGCACCACCTCGATGAGGACCCGCGCGGTGCCGCCGCAGACCATGCCCACGGCGTTCTCACCCTGCTCCGTGAAACGGTACTCCTTCTCGAGGCCGCGCCCCTGCCGCATCGCCTCGCGGGCGTCCTCGATGACCAGCGCCTCGAACGCTCCGCCGCCGATGCTGAAGGCCGTCTCCCCCGACTCGGTGACGACCATCTTGGCGCCGAACCGGCGCGGGGTCGATCCCTGGCGATCGACCAGGGTGACGATCGCCAGGGTGCCTCCTGCGCGCAGGAGCCGCGCGACCTCCTCGTAGAAGTCGAGCGTCATCGCACCCCCTTCCCGTTCTGCGCCCACCAGCGCTCCCACCGGTCGGGGCGCGGGCCGAGGGCCTGGCCCGTGAGCCGCCCGAGCAGGCCGAGGGCCGCGGCGCGGGAAGGCTGGTCGGGGGCGTTGAGCCGCCCGATCAGGTACGGGACGAGCGATCGATCCTTGAAGACCATCAGCTTCTCGATGGCGGCGAGGCGGAGCTCCGGCACCGGGTCGGAGACCCCCACCGACTCGAGGATCGGGATCACGGCCGGTGACTCCTGCATCTCCAGGGAGGACAGGGCGTCGCTGCGCACCTCGACGGAGGGGTTCGACGCGAGGGTCTTCAGCGCCTCGATGACCTCCGGCTGGCGGAAGCGGCCCAGGGCCTGCGCCGCGGAGCGCACCACCTCGACCTCCGGGTCGCGGGACCTGCCGACGAGAAACGGAATCCCCTTGGGATCGCGCAGCGCCCCGAGGGCGAAGCAGGTGGCGGTCCTCACCTCGGCGGGCTGCTCGTCGACGCCCGCCGTCAGGACCTTGACCGCCTCGGGATCGCCGCCGGTCTCGCCGATCAGGTTCGCGACCAGGATGCGGCTGTCGGTCTCCTCGGAGGCCTGCTTCAGGCGGATCGGGTTGAACGGCAGCATGGTGCGCCTGTCGACCCGCAGGAGATCGCGCAGCGCGCCGCGTGCCTCGGGCTGTTTCATGCGGGAGAGGAAGACGATCGACTGGGCGCGGAAGAGCCGGTCGGGGGAGTCGAGCCCCTTCAGGAAGACCTTGTAGTCCCCCTGCTGCACGATCGCGTCGAGCTGCTCGGCGGCGTCCTGGCGCGCCTCGGCATCGTGGCTCTGTAGCTGCTTGAAAAGGGTGTCGACGTCGTGGGCCGGGGCGCACGCCAGACCGACCGCCAGGACCGCCGGCGCCGCGACGATCCACCGCGGGCGCCGCGCCCCGGCAGGGCGTCGCGTCACTCCGATTCCTTCTCGTGCAGGGTCACGAGCTTCACGACCTCGAAGACGCGCGTGCCCGCCGGGATCTTCACGGTCACCTCATCCCCTTCCCGGCAGCCCGTCAGGGCCCTGCCGATCGGCGAGGTGAGCGAGACCAGCCCCTTGGCGAAATCCGCCTCCTCCGGAAGCACCAGCTCGTAGATCAGCGTCTTCCCGGCCTGGGAGTCGCGGACGGTGATCGACGATCCGAGCGCCGCCCGATCCTTCGGCAGCACCTTGACGTCGATCATCGAGAGGTTCCTGAGCTGCTCCTGCACCTGGCCGATGCGCGACTTCACGAAATGCTGGCGCTCGAGGGCCGCCTGGTACTCGGCGTTCTCCCTCAGGTCGCCCATCTGCAGGGCGCGGTGGATCTCCTTCGGCAGTTCCTGGCGGTACTCCTTCTCGAGGGCCCTCAGCTCCTTCTCGAGCTTCTCCCGGGTCCGGGCCAGCATCGGCATGCTCCGTGGATTTCAGCGGTGGCCCACGAAATCTACCATCGCGCCCGGGAGTTGTCAAAAGCGCCCGGGAGGCTGCCCGGGCCGGATCCCGCCGAGCGAAAAGGCGGGTGGGGGACCTTTCGATCCCCGCGTCTCGGGTTGGGCTGTGTGGGAGGATTCGGGATTCAGGCTAACAGCGTATATATTTGCTTTCTACTCAATGAATCTCTAACTTCTCGAAAGCATATATATAGGCATTCTGGCGGTAATGTAATCCCTCCGGGCCAGGAGTCAAGCGCCGGGAGCGAAAACCTGAACTGCTCGATCACGAATCCGTCTTCGGGCCACGCGGTGGGGGCCGCCGGTCGGGGCCGCTCAGATTGACTTGCCCCGGACCGTGGTCTATCATCGCGGCCTGCTGGCACTTCACGCCATTCGCGGGAGCGGGACCGAACGTGCCCAGGCGCTTCTCCAGGAAGATCGCCTTCAGCGTCGCTCTCCTGATCGCCGGCTTCGTCATCCTGTTCGGCGTCGGGCTGCGGGGCTCCCTCGTCTACTACCTGACGGTCGGAGAGTTTCTCGATCGCCAGGGGAAGAGCGACCTCGGGGAGAACTTCCGGATCAACGGCAACGTCGTCTCGGGATCGATCCGGAAGACGCCCGGGATCCTGGGAGCCCGCTTCGTGATGAGCGACGGCGCGCGGAGCCTCCCGGTGATCTACGCCAAGGAGACTCCCGATACCTTCGTGGATGGATCCGAGGTCGTGGTCGAAGGATCGCTCGGACCGGACGGCGTCTTCGCGGCCCATACCCTCCTGGCGAAATGTCCCTCCAAGTACGAGGCGCAGAACCGCGTCGCCCGATCCGGCCGCGTCGAGGGGCGGAGCGACCCACCCGCGTCCCCCCCCGGCGCCGCCGCCCCGCGGTGAGGCGGCCCCCACCGTCGGGATAGGTCGATGGACGACTTCGGCACCCTCTGCCTGCTGATCGCCCTGGCC
>WNGG01005154.1_pt1 | contig 35318 bp, 36 predicted proteins | sample 5400661 | NCBI WGS metagenome assembly WNGG01 (sample SAMN13153372, study PRJNA577476) | soil metagenome | isolation source: 100 cm soil or saprolite under Garry oak tree replicate 1 | place: USA:California | collected 2016-06-15
GTAGGGTCGCCACACCCGCGGCCACCGAGCGGTCTGGACGGTGACATGCTGGCCGGCCTGATAGGGCAGGGTCTTGTCCGGTGCCACCGTGAGGACGGCGATGCCGTGGCCGCAGTATTCGTGATCAACGACCTCGGCGACCAAGAGCGCAGGGGCGGTGTCCTCTTCGGCGGCGCGGATCATCATCGCGGACGCGGCCCTGTAGGTTTGCTCCCACGCCTCCTCTGCGGCTGGGGTGAACGCCGCCCCGGCGTGTTTGCGGAGGGTTGCCAGGAGCGCGTCGCCGACGGCATCATACGTACTTACGGTGGTCGCGGCCGAGCTAGCCGGGTCGGCCGGCAGTCCGGGGGCGGTTCTGCGGGCTGCCCGGCCGGGCCGGTTTGCGGTGGTGCCGGTGTGTCGTCCGGCCCGGTGCGGGGCAGGGCTCTTAACCCGTTACGGATCCTGGTCAGCGTGGCCAGGTCTGTCATATGGGTCCGCAGATGCCACCACGGCGGCTGGTGGCCGTTGAGGGTCGCGCCTGGGTCGCGGGCGGGGAGTGCGGGTGGCGAGGGTGAGCGCCTGGCCATCAGATACCTCGCGTGGGGGTTGCCGTCTTCAGGCGGCAAGGGGGGCAACGTACAGTTACCGGACGATTACAGACTACATCCGCGTGCGGGGTGTAATGTGCCCTACGGGAGGAACACCCGTCAGCATGCCGCGCGCATCAGGCGGCTTCGCGCCGTCCCCAGGCCGCAGCGGTGGGTGCCTGACCGGAAGGTAACTTCACAGGCCGGCGCCATGCATCGGGTTCTTCCTCCAGCGGTCTACGTCGCGGATGTACCTGGTCAGGACTGCGGAGCCGACCTTCCAGCCTCCATGGCGCCCAATGGACAGCAAATCCGCGCCCCCGGGGTATGCCCCGTCGCTCCACCAGCGCGCAGCCTGTGCGGCTTGATCCCGTCACCACAACCGCCGACTACCAGTGCTGCCCGCCTGACGATAAGCCGAACCGCTGTGTCCGAGATGCGGCAGCCTGACGGCAACCGGCCATGGCAGTTCCGGGCTCGCCAGCGATGCGGCCCCACCGGTCAATACGGAAGACCGGGCCGGAAGTGATGCCCCGGCTCGCAAGGGCAGCAAGCCATGCGCGCATCAAACGGACGGGGCACGTGCCAACCCACGCGGCCATAAGCGGCGACCTGGCCCTGGGGGTCCTCGCCCGCCGCGCAAACGACTCCGGCTGCATGGCAACTACCTCGCTCATCAGTACCGGCGCAGGTCAGGCACCGGCGGCGGCACAAGCGTGCATCTCGCCTCATGCGCTGGCCATCCTTGAGTTACCATGACCGCCCTGAACACCGACGTTGCGAAGACTTGGGCCGTGGCTATCACGTGGGGTGAGTTTGAGCAGGCCCAGCCGGGGCTGGCCGAAGCAGGCGGGGCACTGTTGTACCAGTTCGGAGTGGGACTGGCGCTCCTGGCAACGGTCCGCCGCGATGGCGGGCCGCGAGTCCACCCGATGTGCCCGCGTACCCACCGTGGCGGCCTGTAAGCCTTTATCGTGCCCGGGGCCCAAGCAGGCCGACCTGCACCGGGAGGGCCGGTACTCGCTGCATTCGTTTCCCTGTGAGGACAACGAGGACGCCTTCGCGATATCGCGGCATCCGCAAGATGCGCCAGCCAGGCGCGTACAACGGGCCGCCGGACGGTGCTGGGCGGGGCCCGGTGTGCCGACTAGCTGCACCGATACTGGCTGGCGGTGGCATACGATTCGCTGACCGCCAGGCGGTAGCCACGCCTCCAAGCACAGTTCATTCGTTCACGCGCGGCCAGACCAGCTGCGCCCGCCCGCCGCAAGCAGCGCCAGAACGGCGGATGCGGTTCGTCAAGTGGCGCGGGATTTGCCGCCGATCGTGCGCGAGCTGTGGGCGGCAGCCTGGGGCCGGGCGTGCGAGGGGGTCGGTATCTGGTGCTGTGACGGCCGAGTCGTCCAGGCGCCTGCGGCTGAGGACGGCTAAGATGAGGCTCTGTATGGGCCGGTACCTGGTGGTTGCCACGGGGGGCGCCGGCGGCGACCTGCAGCCGCTGATCGCGGCGGCGCTGGCTCTGCGCGATCGCGGCCATGAGGTCTGGTTCGCCGGCGACGCCTCGGTGCAGCGCGCCCTGGCCGGTCTTGGGCCTGCGGTGGAGGTTCTGCCCGCCGAGCTTGACCTGGGACCGCGGCTGGTGGCCGCAGTCGGGGACGCGATGGCTGCAACCGGTGGCGATCTGGTGGCCGCCGGCCCGATCGTGGAGAACCGGCTCGCGGTCTGGGCTCGGGAGACCGCGGCTGCTGTCCAGGCAACCCTTCGCCGACTCCAGCCCGACGCCGTGGCCACCTCGCTGTTCGGCGTGGAGGTGATCCAGCAGGCCGCGCCCGCCTGTCCGTGGGCGGTCATCAACAGCACCTTCTATGTGGGCCCGGATCCGCCGCGGCCTATCGAGGACGACATCGGGCGCCGGGCAGTCCCACTGCTGCGGCGCTACGCGCGGCTGGTTACGGCGGCTGGCATGGTGCTGCATGCCACCGACCAGGTCTTCGACTTCTGTTTCGATCGCCTGCCAGCCGGTCACCACTACGTCGGCCCGCTCGGCCTGTGGGAGCCTGGCAGCGAAGCGCCGGGCTATCTTGAGGAGCCGGGCGACCCCTGGGTGCTGGTCTCGATCAGCTCCCAGCTGCAGGACGACCTGCCGCTCGCCGAGGCGGCGCTGGCGGCCATGGCCGGCAAGCCGGTGCGGGTGGTCGTGACCTTGGGCCCGGGCCACCGGCCGGATGAGGTGGCGATCCGGCCCGCGAATGCTTACCTCGAGCAGGTCGTACCGCATTCAGCTGTGCTCAAGCGCGGCGTGCTGCTGGTCAGCCACGCCGGCCACGGCTCGGTCATGAAGGCGCTGTGGGAGGGCAGGCCGATGGTGCTCATGCCCTGGGGGCGCGACCAGCCTGGAGTCGCGGCGCGCGCACGGGCACTCGGTGTGGCCGAGGTCGTGCAGCCGGGCGAGGGCGCCGAGCAGGTGCTTGCGGCGGCGATCGAGCGGGCGCTCAATTCGGCGGACATGCGCCAGGCCGCCGCCGCCCACGCTGCCCGCCTGCAAGCGACGGACCCGCCGGGCGCTGCCGCGACGTTGCTGGAGTCGCTGGCCGCCGGCTAACCGGAATGCGATCGTCAGGGAATGGGCCGCCGGAGTGATCTGTGCTTGAACCTGCGACTACACCTGGGGCTGTAGGGCCTGCCGTGGGCTCTGGAGCACCGATCACCCCGCGGCGGCGTGGCCGGCCCGAAGGGCTGCTGATCTATCTCACCGCCACCGAAGCCCAACGGCTGCTCACCGGCGTCGGCGGGCCTTCCGCACCGGGCAGCCAGCTTCCGTTCGAGCACAGCCCGATGGCCACCGCCATACTGGCAGGCCAAGCCCGGCAGATCCCCCGATGCAGCGGGCGGCATATGCCCGGCAGGCCCGCGGGCCACCTGACATCAAGACCTCCGCACGAGGAGGCCCCGTAACAGTGCATGGCACACCTATTTACCTGATCTGCGTATCCAGCGTGGTGATCGCTGTCGAACCGACATCCGTCCAGATCAGCGGGACTGCGCGCGTTATCCCTGACCTCCCTCGTTGCTCAGGGTGATTCCGTGAGGGCCGCGCTGGCATGGCAGCGGCCGGTTACCACCCCAGCCCGTTGCGGTCCATACTGGTGGGAAGCATCGTGCCGCGAATCCAGGTGCGTCAGGTGCGACCGACGAGCCTGGCGGGCACGCCGGTCCAGGTGGTGCCCCCGTTGCTCGTCTTCAGCAGGTAGGACCGCAGCGGGTTGTAGCGGATCAGGGTCGCGAAACCCGCCGCAGGTGTCACGAAGTCCAGGGTCGCCCGTCCGAGCAGCGGGCCGGTGGATCGGGAGGTCCACGTGGCACCGCCGTTCGTGGTGGCGTAGAGTCGCACGTCCCCGGGAGGCTGCCCGTCTTTGCCCAGCCGCCCGGCGATCACAAAGCCCCGCTGGCCGTTCACGAAGTCCGGGGTCTGTAGCGGCACCCGGCCGCCCGGCAGGTGGACCGGTGTCCAGGCCCGGCCGCCGTCATGGGTCAGGTAAGCGACCTGTGCACGGGCGGGTGGAGCTGCCCCGAGGCTGACCCACAGCGCCCCGTCCTGAGGCGAGGTGAAGACCGGCGCCGCCACGAAGCACAGGCAGCTCGCCAGCATTTCTTGGCCGGATCCGGGGTGTGGCGGCCCTGGAAGGTGGTCAGCTCGACCAGCTGCCAGCGGGCGCCGCCGTTGGTGGTACGGAAGATCGCTATCCCGCTGCTCCCGGCGGCGGGGCCGAGGCCCGCGGTGACCCAGCCGAGCTGCCCGGTCACCATGTCGGGGGCCCACGCGGGCTGGCGGATCGGGATCGAGCCCATCCGCGCCCAGGTCCGCCCGCCGTCAGTGGTCCGGTAGGTGACCGGCCAGGCCCGGCTCCTGAGAGCGCTCCAGGTCACCCACGCATCGCGTGCACTGTAGAAGGCGGCGCTCAACCCTCGCACACTCAGTCCCGGCGGCCCCGCGGCCCGCCAGGTTCGGCCGCCGTCCACCGTCCTGACCACAGCCAGCGGGTAGCCGTTGTGATCGTCCGCAACCGCCCACCCGATCCGCTGGGTCACCATCCGCGGGGACTCCAGGGCCACCCGGGAGCGCTCCGGAGCGGCGGGCGGCGTGGTCGTGGGCTGGTGCGCGGCGGACCGGTGCCCAGCTGCAGGCAACCGGGAGTGGGCGCCACCACACCCTGGCAGCAGGGCGGCCAGGATCAGCAGCCAGGCTTCGAGCCCGGCCGCGCGGCGATGCTCTCGGGATTGCGCCATCTCGCCTACTCAGACTGCCCACGCACTAGGCTGGTTGCCTCCACGCGTTCATTGCACGCCATTGGGCACGTCAGGCCCAGGTTGACAATTTGGGGTTGCAGTTCACCGTCGTGCGCCGCCGTCCGGCGAGAACCGATCAAGGATGGTCCAGCTTGGAGCGATCTGAACGGCCGCGACCCCGAGGTGTTAATGCGGCACACGTACAGCGCGGAAGTACAGCAACGCCCCCTCACAGCCACCAGCGACCACGACCGGCAGCACACCAACCTAGTAAGGCATTCGTACGATTCGGCGCCAGGGGCCTTACGGCGACGCTTGGGGTACGACCGGAGAGGCGGTCGGTGAGAAGAGAGGAGCATTGCAATGACCGCGATTGTGCGGATCGCGCGGCGCGTGGCCAGCGTGGTGGACGAAATGAACTACGCGCAGCGCAGGACCATGGAACTGTTCCTGGGCCTCGACGAAAACTGGCGTTAGGCCGAAGGAGCAACTCCTCGGCGAGGTGTCGGGCGTGGCCTCGCAGGAACCCATCCGTGCCTCCTTGCCCGTGCTTGCGAGCATAGTGCCTGTGGGCTGTCGATCTCGGCGTGCCCCGTTCGTGAACTCCGATGAGGCCGGCGCCGGTGAGCGTCACACGACCAGGCAAGCACGGTACAAGGAGACGGGATGCTGTGCGGTGACAAGGCTGCGGTGATCTACGGGGCGGTGTGATCAGTGGTGCGGTGGCCTCGGCGTTCGCTCGAGCGGGAAGGGTCGGTGGTGCAGATAGTCGAGGCGCTGTCGCGGGGACGTGGCCCCTGTGACCGGCAAGTGCCGCAGGTCCGCCACGATCAGCTGGTGGACGTCGCTCTGGCCGGGGGAGTCTTACGGATCCCTCACACGAACTCGGCGGGAGTCCGGGCGAACACATGACAGCACGTTGCGCTGCCGGTCACAGAGGAACGCAGGCCCTAGAGGAGCCGCCGGGAAAGCCGGTGCCTCAAGTAGGCCTTCAGTCGCTCTCGTCGTCCTCGAACCCGATGAGCCAGTGGAGACCGTAACGGTCGATGACTTGCCCGTCGGATGCGCCCCATGGCCGCGTCTAGAAGTCGTCCACGACCCGGCCACCTTGGGAGAGACTGGAAAACCAGTGGCGCAAAGTCGAGGGAGCGGCAGTACCAAGCAGGGAAAACATCATGCCTTCGGATCGGAATGGCGGCTCGTCGCAGGACACGTCGGCGCCAAACAGCGCGACGGGTCCCTCGGCGAGGTAGCCGTGGGCAATGGCATCCGCCGGACCATCGGTCCGGTTGAACTCCGCGAAGGTGTGCAACTGAACTGCACAGCCAAAGACTTCACCGTAGAACGTCAAGGCTTCATGAGCGGTGCCAGGGAAATGGAGGTAGGGCGTCGGGCCGGTCATGCATCGAATGTATGCACCGTTTCGCCGGTACGCGCTGACATCGGCACGGTCGCCGGCCTAGACACGGTGCACCGTCTGCGGCAGATGCGGAAGTTCGGTTGCAGCTTCGTCCGGGCGGCGCCTGAGCGATGATCCAGGGCGGGGGCCTTGTCACAGGCAGGTCGGCCCCCATGCTGGGATGCCGTATCAGGGTCGCAGTGTTCGGGGATTATTGTCTTTGTGATGCCCGGTGTGCTGGTGTTGAGCGTCGCGGGCGCGGCCGTCGGGGTGCCCGGCAAACCGCGACCAGGGCGGTGGCTATGATCGGGGTGCCGGGCGGGCCGCCTGAGCGGACGTTCGCAGGGGGCCTGTGGTCGGCGGCAGGCAATGCGATCTGGCCGTTTGCCCGGCTGGAGCTGCTGGACTGGGGGATCCGGGTGCGGGGCGGTGTGGGCGGGCTGCGATGGCTGGTCCCGGCGTGGCAAGCCCGGTATGGCGAACTCACCGGAGCACAGCTCATCTGGGCTCCCCTTGCCGGCCGTGGCGTGCACGTGCAGACCGCCAACGCCGCAGGCTCGATCGTCTTCTGGAGCCGCCGGGGCACCGACATCCTGGATCACCTGCAAGTCCATGGCGTGCCGGCCAGCCGGTCGGTGACCCGGCTGGCGTGGGGGCAAACGCCAACCATCCATGACCGTTGCCCGCCCCGAAACCCACACATGGAAGCGCCCGGTACCACGCTCGGGGCTCAGTTGACAAATGCCGCTCGGCGGCACCTATGAGCGCTCTTCACCTTCCCATGCCACCGGGCTCATGCCCCTGCGTCATCCGCAAGGCTCAGGGCAGGTCGGGATCTGGGTGGCCGGTCAGGAACCGGTCAGCCGCCTCGTCGTCGATGAGCGAATTATCGGCGAGCCACGGCACGGCACGGCGCTTGGCGCGGACATCGCGGAAGGCATACCACGCTGGCAGCAGGTCCGGATACTCCTCGTTGAGTTCGTCTTCGAAACGCCGGAAGGCTCCCTTGCCCTGGATGGCTCGCAGCATGGCGCTCGCCGACCTGCTCGACTCAGCCAGCGACGCGCAGTGGATACCTCCTCGCTGTGTGCGGGCTGGCGGGTCCGCGAGGTGATCACGCACATGACCATGGCCGCGCGCTACCCCGAGGACAAGTTCATGGCCGAGCGCTGCGACGTCGACTTCGGCCAGTTGTTCAACGAGATCGCCAGCCGGGAGGCCGGGCTGCCGACCAGCGAGCTCGTCGCCACGCTGCGCTCCGGGGTGATGCAGCACTGGACGCCCCAGGCGGGGATGCCACGGAGCCCTCAACCATGTGGTCATCCACGGCCTGGACGTGACCGTCCCGCTCAGGGTGCCGCGCCGGTCACCAGACGACACCATCAGGATCGTCCTCGACGACCTCACCAGTGGCGGCGTACACGAACACTTCGGCACCAGTATCGAAGGGCGCAGCCTCCAAGCCACCGACCTTGACTGGTCATACAAGTCGGGACCGGCACTGCGCGGGGCAGCCGAAGACCTGGCGCTCGTGCTCTGCGGCCGGACCCTCCCAGCCGGGCGGATCGAAGGCGAGCCTCTTTAGTCACCCGGCCTGCGGCCCCGCCGCCCCAACGTCTGCCCTGCTCATACAAAGAGCCGTTTACCGATCTTCCAAGCTGGTCACGAGGGTCCGATTCCCTTCACCCGCTCCTTCGCCCGCCCTCACTGTCCCGGACCAGGTCAGGTATCCAGGCTCACGTGTTGGATGCTGATGACCTCTTTTCGTTCGTACACGGTGACTGTGTACCAGATTGTCACGTCGTCAGCGGGCAAATGCAGCTCGTAAGCACCAGGCAGCGGATCGTTACTGGGGAAAGGATCCGCGAGGGTCGGGACTGGCTCGTCTAGCAAGTGGAAGATCGTGCGCTGAACCGTCCATCGCAGTGGCTGCGGCAGGGCTTCGATCTCCTGCCAGGACGCTCCGGGGAAGCGGACGAGGCGATCACTCACTAATTCCCCACGCTTCAGCAAGCTGCCCTCGCGTGAACGTGGGCGCGTCATTGGCCGGACCGGAATCAGCTCGAATACGTGCCCCGGCCATACCTCGCCCGACCTCACGCCGCAACCGCCTCAGTTCGGCTTTCAGCGCATCCAGTTCGGCACGGGGGATGCTGACCATCTCGGATGCTTCGACGCTCACGTGCAGCTCCTCGGTTCGGCGCTTGCACACCAAAGTCTAGGTGAATGATCACGAGAAGGAGAGCCATGCTGCGCGCGCGATCAGGCCGGATGATCTCATCCTGGCAGATCGCCGGGCACCCCACAGGCTGGGCGATCTTGTGCGCCAGCGTGGTTTCCCCCGCACCGGACGGGCCGGTGACAACGATCAGCGTGGGACGAGAAGCCACCCTCGCAGTACCCCTTGGTCGATCGGCGGTGGGCGACCAAGTCAGTGCCATCGACGCCGGCGACTTGGCGGTCTGGCGGGTCTGGTCAGCCCGTAACAGCGGTGGGGCATAGATGGGGCATAGACGGGACCTCATGACCGTTCTGGGGCGACGCAAGGGGCTGCCCATCCCGGCTCGACATAGTGGCTGGGGCGATCGCGGGGTAATCTCCCAGCCGTGACTGATAGCGCCTGGATCATCCGCCCAGCCTCGCCGCAAGACGGCACTTTCATGGGTGACATGCTCGTGGAAGCAGCGAACTGGTCTCCTGAACGGAAGGAGAAGAGCCGGGAGCGTGTCTTTTCGACACCCAAGATAGCGCACTACATTACAGGTTGGCCTCGTGATACCGACCTGGGCGTGATCGCCGAAGCTAACGGGCAACGGGTTGGCGCGGTATGGCTTCGTTTCCTTCCAGGAACCGATCCCGGATACGGGTTCGTGGCCTCCGATGTGCCGGAGCTGACTATTGGCGTAGCCGCGCCCTGGCGCGGCAGGGGCGTAGGACGGGCACTGCTACGAGCCATCGAGGCGGCGCATTAGAAGCCTGGATCACCATTTAGACCAGACGCCGGCTGGGATGTCCGACAGTGCCAATGTGACTGACATGACAATGCCGAGGAGGACAAGCTGGAGAAGCACACTGCGCTTCCTTGACGCGAATTCGCTGTCCTTGTTCCTGTCCGGCGCGGGCCCAATGCCATGTAGTTCGACGTGATCGTGTACTGGAGTCGTGGCGGCACTGGCCGGCCCGGGTTGTTCACGCAGAGTGAGAGCATGGCTGTGGCCCGGATGTTGCTCCGGGGGGCGGCCGGTTCCACGGCCGGCGGGTTCTGCGGTGGCTGCGAGGGATGGGGAGCCGGCGTTCAGGCGGCGATATGGCCGCAGACGCTGATCTCGGCGGGCGCGGTGGTCGTGGCCAGGCGTGGGCCGCCGGGCGGGAAGCCCGGCCGGGCCTTGGTTTTCCGGTCACGGTGCCGGTTGCGGTCGGTGTCGACGCGACGGCGGGCCAGGCCGGCCAGGATGGCGTGCCGGTTCGCTTCGGTCAGCTGGGAGGGCAGGCTGGCGGTGGCCGCGCCGGACCGGGTGGAGGTGATGACCGCGCGGCGGGCGGCGGTGAACGATATCTCGCGGGGATGCACCGCCTGGCCGGCCCGCTTACCCTTGCCGGCCGGGACCGCGATCGCCGCGGCGGCGCGGGCCGCCGCGCGGGCCAGCTCGGTGGCGGCGACCCAGGCGGCGTGCTCCTGGGCGATCAGGGCCGGGGACTGCGAGCGGAGCATCGCCCCGGTGGACGGACCCGCCCCGCTGATCGCCGACTTGGCTTCCTTCAGGCAGGACTCCGACCCGATCCACCGCCAGTGATAGGCGGCGGCCAGCGCTTCCGCCGGGTAGGCGGCATGGTCGAGGAGGTCGGTGATCAGGGCGAACAGCTCCGGGGCATCCTGTCCGGCGACGGTGATGGTGTACTCGATCACGCGGACGGTGAGCGTGACGCCGCCGCCGGAGATCTCCGCCAGATAGGAGCCATCGGTCAGGAACTCGCCGGTGCGGCGCAGCGGGATGTCGCTCTTGACGCGGATCAGCACGTGCGTTCCGGTGGCGAGCATCCGCTGGATGCGGGGGGCGCCCGGGAAGTTCCGGTCCATAATCCACAGCCGGGCCGGCGTGAACACCTGCGGGCAGTCCCTCAGGACCTTGTCCAGCAGCGCCTGCTCGGCCTCGCCCTTGTCCCTGGCGCCGCCGGCCGCGGCGCCGGACGGGCCGGTCACCACCGCCAGGGCGGACCGGGTGGAGGCATGAGAGCACCGCAGCTCCCGCAGCTGCGGGTAGGGGGAGGAATCATTCGCGGTGCCGGCCGAGCCGAACGCCTCCCGGTTCGCCGGGGTATCCGGCGCCCGGGTCAGTGACCCGTCGATCGAGCACGCGTCCAGGTCCCCCACGGTGACGGCCCGGTAATCATGCTGGCGGTGCTCGGCGTCGATGCCGGCCAGCAGCCTGTCCCGCAGCCGCTGCAGCGGCCCCGGGCCGACTGCCTCCCGCCAGGTGGAGGCGACCGTCGCGGTGGGCACCCGGTAGCGCCGCTGCCACGGGACCAGGGCCAGGTCCCCGAGCAGGGCCTGCATCACTTCGGAGTAGTCCGCGGGCATAAGCGTCATCAGCAGGGTGAACCGGATCGCCAGCGCGGGTGTCATCGCCCGCCGCGCGGAGCCCTTGACCTTGCCGTCCAGCGTCACGGCCGCCGCGATCTCATCGATCATGCCGGGCGTCCCGCACAGCTCATCCAGCCGGTCCTCGGCCACGCCGAGGCGGGCGTGATCGGCCGGGTGCCCGGCCGCCTGCACCTGCCCGTCGCGGCGCACCACCGCGGGCGCGATGGCCACCGGCTTGCAGAACACCACCACATCCCCGGTGCGGATCTTCCCCGTCCCGGCGGCGGTCAGCGCCGTCCGGCCGCCGGCCCCCGGCTCCCGCCTGGCCAGGTCCGCCACCCGGACGGCGACCATGCCCGCCTGCCCGAGCAGCCCCAGGCCGGCATCCTCGCCCGCGGCGAGGGTGACATCCAGCGGCCTGGGGCGAGCCGGCGGGGTGCGGTGCGCGCCGCGGCCGGCCGCCCCCGCGGGCGCGGGAGCACTGGCGGGCGGTGCTGCGGGCATGTCAGAATGGCTGGGCAACGAGGCTCCCTGGCTGGTGAGGATCTTGAGCAATCCCCACTGCTAGCGGAGCTTCGCTGCGTCCTCACGCGTGACACGCCGCCGCTGCCAGATCGTGATCAATGCCACCATGCCCGCACCAGCCGGGCGCCGCGGCCAGCGGCCAGGCGAACCTCCTTCCGCAGTCACCCGTCAGTGATCACAGTCCGTAACCGGAACCGGTCGGTCGGCAAGCCCCCGCGACGGCCAGTCCGCCATCGCGAAAACGCTCTTCTACACGGCATTGGGCGCGGGCCAGGCGCGGGCCTGGCAATCGAGGAGCAGTTCGGGGATTGGGACCGGCAGCCACTGACCAATACCAGCCCGGAGATCATCACCATCGCGCGTGCCAGCCGCGTGCCCGATCGGGCAGCCAATAGTTCTCAGCGCTCGCGAGGGTAGGAGTGGTTCATCGTTCAGCCGGTTGGTCGTTTCACCAGACGGACCACGGATGGAGTGGGCCGGTTGCTGGGCAGGGAATGCCTAGTGCCATGAACGCGCGCCTCGAGGGGATGTTCGAGCAGGCAGGGTGCCGCGGTCAGCTGTGCGTTCAGTCGCTGGACGGCGCCCAGGAGATTGCCGTTGATGCTGACAAGCAGGTTGTCGCGGCGTCGGTGTTCAAGGTGCTGGTTGCCCTGGAGGCGGAGACGCAGTTCGCAGAGTGCCGGCTCGACCCACGGGAGCGGGTCGACCTGCACGTCGCGTCCCGAACACCCGGTCCGACGGGGTTCTCACTTTTCCGCGACGACGTCGATGTGTCATTGCGGGATCTGGTGGTGGCGATGCTCACCATCAGCGACAACGAGGCGACAGACGCGCTGCTGCGCCGGGTGGGCATAGAAACGTTGAACGCCAGCGCCAAGCGCCTTGGCCTGGCCTGCACCGTCATCACGGGAGACCTGCGCACGACAGAACTCGATCGGCCGCGACGCGGGCTTCGGCGACTGGCCGGCCATGGTGGCCTGGGCGGCAGCCTGGTCGGCGTCATCCGCAACGAGATCGGCGTCATCTCCTACCCCCACGGCCGCTGCTACGTGGCAGCGGTTTTTACCCAGGCCCACCAGCCCGGGCAGAACGGCGCTGCCATCGACTCCGTCATCGGAGCTACGGCTGCCACGGCGGTCAGCATTCTCTCCGGTCAATCCACCTGATCCTCCGGCTGGCCCAAATTCTGGCAAAACGCGCCGGTGGCGACGGAGCCAGCGCGCCCGTCCGGGCAGTAAGCCTTTACATGCAAAACGCGGATGGGTGCCAAACCCCGGCCGCACTCTTACTCACGCGCCGGGCCGGCCCTTCGCAGCTGCGCGGCGCGGCCTTGCAGGTAGCGCTGCTCCGGCAAACTCGCCGTGCGGCGGGCGGCGTGCTGGAACGCTTCGCCGGCTGCCGCCCGGTCTCCCGCCATCTCAAGGAGGTGGCCACGCATCGCGTACAGCCGGTGGTGGCCCGAAACGCGGTTGTCGTCATCGAGCGTCGCGAGCAGGTCGAGGCCCGCCCGCGGGCCCTGAACCATGGCAACGGCAAGGGCCCGGTTCAGCGTGGCCATCGGGTTCGGGGCGACGTGATCGAGCATCTCGTAGAGGGCGAGGATCTGCGGCCAGTCGGTGTCCCCGGCGCGGGCGGCTTCGTCGTGGACGGCGGCGATCGCTGCCTGCAGCTGGTAGGCCCCCAGCGGCCCGCGGGCGAGCGCCTTGGTGATGAGGGCGACGCCCTCGGTGATGAGGTGCTGGTTCCAGCGGCTCCGGTCCTGCTCGGCGAGGGGAACCAGTTCCCCGCCCGGCGCTGCGCGGCCCGGGCGCCGGGCATCGGTCAGCAGCATGAGGGAGAGCAGCCCGGCGGCCTCCGTGTCCGCGGGCCGGAGCCGGTGGAGTTCCCGTGCCAGCCGGATCGCCTCGGTGGTGAGGTCCACACGCGTGATGTCCGCCCCCGTCGTGGTCGTGTGGCCTTCGCTGAAGATGAGGTAAAGCACGTGCATAACGGCAAGCAGGCGCTGGTCTAGTTCGTCAGCGGGCGGCATCGAGAAGGTGCCGCCCGCTTCGCGGATGCGCTGTTTGGCCCGGCTTATCCGCTGGGCCATGGTGGTCTCGGGAACGAAGAACGCCCCGGCGATCTCGGCCGTGGTGAGGCCCCCGACGGCGCGCAGCGTGAGGGCGATCTGCGAGGGCGGGGTCAGCGCCGGGTGGCAGCACATGAGCAGCAGGATCAGGGTGTCGTCGTGATCCGCCGCCTGCGCCGCGCCGGGGACTCCGATGAGCTCAGCCGGTGGTGCGCCGATCAGGACGCGGTCCTCGCGCGCGCGGCGCGCCTGCTCGCTGCGGACCTGGTCGATCAGCCGCCGGGACGCCACAGCGATGAGCCAGCCGCGCGGGTTGTCCGGAATGCCCTTGACGGGCCAGTCCAGCGCGGCGGCGAGCAGCGCCTCCTGGACCGCGTCCTCGCAGAGATCTAGGGCATCATGGCGGCGCAGCAGGGCGCCGAGGACCTGCGGCGCGTGCTGGCGCAGCAGGTCCTCGACACAAGCTCCGCTGGTCATGACGCCTCGTGCAGGACGGGCCACACCTCCACCGCGTTATGCGAGGCAAAGGGGATCTCGGCGGCGATCTCCAGGGCGCGGGCTTCGCTGCCGACCTCGAGCAGGCAGAAGCTCGAAACGAACTCCTTGGCCTCGATGTAGGGCCCGTCGGTGACCGCGGGGACGCCCTGCCGCACCCGCACGGTCCTGGCGCTGAACTCGTCGCCGAGGCCGTAAGCGGCGATGAGCTCCCCGGACTCGGAGTACCGCTTGTTGAACGCGTCCTGCGCCGCGATCGCCGGGGCCCACTGCTCCGCCGGGAACGACTCCCACAGTTCCTTGTTGCCGTAAATGATTGCGATGTACTTCATGCTTCGGCCTCCTCACGGTGACGTCGCCCGCGCGCGCGATTCCCGCCCACAAGTCGGAGCCACCCGCCGCATCTCGACATCGAACCCCAGACAATCATCGAGGCCAAACCTCCGCTGCCGGCCCGCTGCGCCTGCCATCCGCACATGCTGCAGGCCGCTGCCCGGCGGCAGCCCGGCCTGGTTCCCCCACATGCCGGGGCAAGGCCCCGAATTCTGCACACCAGAGCACATGGTCCCGGTGCGGGCGGGTAGCGAAGCCTACGCACGAAACCTTCGGAGGTTCCCAGTGTTGACCTGGCTGGAAGCACGTGAGGTGAAGCGCCGCACCAGCCGCAGCGGCGAGGAACCGCCCGGGCCGCGGCCCCGGCCCGACCTGCCTGCTGGAACCGACCTGCTGCCGCAGATTCACCACATCGTGGTCCTGATGATGGAGAACCATTCCTACGACAACTACTTCGGGATGCTCACCGGCCGTGGCGAGGGCTTCCCGCTCGGCGAGGACGGCAGGCCAGATGTCGCCAATTCCCGCAGCGACGGCAGCGCTGTCCCGGCGAATCACCGGACCTCCTGCCACCAGTTGCCGGAAATCCCCTCGCAGAGCTGGCACGCCAGCCATCGCCAGTGGAATGGCGGCCGCTGCGACGGTTTCGCCCGCAGCGTGGAAGAGTCCTTCCCTGGCGCTGACCCTGGCATCGCGATGAGTTACTGGACCGAGCAGGATCTCCCGTTCTACCACGGGCTCGCCCGGACGTTCCCGCTTGCTGATCACTGGTTCTCGTCGTGCCTGGGACCGACGTTCCCCAACCGCCGTTTCCTCATCGCCGGCACCGCGAACGGCCTTATCGACGATCTGCCGTTCGACATTGTCGACTACCCGCCGGCCGGGACGATCTTCGACATGCTTGGCCGGCACGGGATCTCGTGGGCGAACTACCACCACGTCTCCAGGTACAGCGTGACGTTGGGGCGCGCGCTCGGCGGTGACGCGCTCACCTCCCTCCGGCGGCTGGTCTCGCTCGGTGCCTGGTTCGGCCCCCTGGCTCAGGCATTCCGCGGGAACAAGACATTCACCGCCGACCTCTACCCGCTCGGCCTGGCCAGGTCCCGGCACCACCTGCACGGCTTCCGGCGGTTCCGCGCCGACGCGGACAACGGAACGCTGCCCGCCTTCTCGATCGTCGACCCGGACTTCAAGCAGTTCTCAGAGGAGAACCCGCAAGACGTCCGCCGGGGTGAGGCCTTTGCCGCCGAGGTGATCAACCGGGTCATGCACGGGAAGGGATGGCCGCGCACGCTGCTCATCTGGCTCTACGACGAGCATGGCGGGTATTACGACCACGTGCCGCCGCCGGAGGCACCCCGCCCCGATGACACTGACGGGCGGCCCATCCGTGCCCTTCCCGGGTGGCTGCACGCGGGCCTGCGGCCGTTCCTCCGTGACTCCTTCGCGCACGCCGGGGCCCGCGACGCGGGCCCGCACCGGTACGACAGGTACGGCTTCCGGGTGCCGGCGGTGATCGTCTCCCCCTGCGCACGGCCTGACTACGTCTGTGACCAGGTCTTCGATCACACGTCCGTGCTCAAGCTGGTCGAAGAGAAGTGGAATCTTCCGCCACTCACCCGCCGCGACGCGGCGGCAAACTCCCCCCTGGCGGCGCTGGACCTGACCAGCCCGCCAGCCTTTCTCACCCCGCCCGAACTCCCGGCACCGAGCTTCGCCTCACAGTCCCGGCCGGCCAGCCGGAGATCAGAAGGAGTACAGCCACACCCCGAACGAGTCACCGAACAGGCCGTGGAAGCTGTCGCCGTCGGTCGACAGGAAGCTGGGCGCCCCGATGAGCGTCCCGCTCGGTGAGGGGAACCCATTCGAGGTGGCTTCCACCGGGTTCAGAGTCCACGGGCCATCGAAAGTGCCCCCGCGGAGGTCCAGTCGGCGACGGCCTGCGCCTGGGTGTACACGGCACCCGGCACCTGATGCCGGTCAGCAAAGCTGGTCCCATCGGGCATGGTGATGTGGAAGTATGCGGTCCCCTTCGACAGGCTGTAGTACACGTTCACCAGGACCCCGGCACCCACGCTGGTGATGGGGTGAGTCACCGTGACCGGGCCGCGCACCCCATCCCGCACATGCACCGCTCCCAGCAGCACCGCCCGATCCGTGCTGGCGAAGGCCTCCCAGCCCAGCGGGCAGGTGTCGACGTCGAACGTGCAGGGCTCCACGCCCACCCGCGCGTAGTTGTAGGCGGTCGGCGTGGAGTTGTCCAGCCCGACGTAGATGGACGGGTCCACCTGCACGTCCCCGGTGTGGTTCGGCACGGTGATCAGGGCTTGCGCGAAACGGAAATTCCTTCCGCTGGCCTCGTAGCCGACCATGGCGCAGTTGTCAGCGGGCACGGGAGGCGACGAGAGGCTGCAGTTCGTGTTGGTGGCGATCGCCGGGCCGCCGGACGGGGTGAGGAAGAACTTGTGTCCGGTACCAGCCGCGCCGGCCGGGCTGGCAGCGGCGAGGACCAGCGTTGCAAGGGTGGCGCTGGCCGCGGCCGCGGCACACACCGCCCGTAGGGTACGTTTCGGCATCTGCGGTTCCTTCCTCCGGGAAGGCGGGGCTGGATACCTGCGCACATTACCATGAGTGACTATTGCGTCACTGAACGGAAGGGTGATTGCCCTGCGCTGGGCAAAGAGCTCCCAGTATCCGCAACAGATGAGGTCAGGAACTTCCGAAAGTGATCATGCGGCCTTTCCATTCGCCGCCTCGCCCCGCGTGGTGCCGCCAGGCTGAGCTCACGGTCATCGCGGCGTAAAGCGCCGCAGCCGCCGGCAGGCCCAGGGCCCGCAGCGGCGAAAGCCCGTACAACCGGAGTACGGGCAGGTACGTCAGCGCGATGGTTGCCCAGCCAGCCACCCCTGCACCCGCGCACCACGCCGCGCCGGCGCCGGATCCCCCGGCCGGCCCACCCCCGCCGGCGATGGCGGCCACCCCGGCCACCGTGGCCGCGGGCGGGACCAGGTAAAGCAACGCCAGCCCGGCAATCACCGCCACCAGCACCCACGGTGAGTACCGAAGCTGCGTGTACGCGCTGCGCGCGACCATGCCCCACAGGTCTGCGAGCCGCGGATACGGCCGGCGGCTGCGCACCTCCCTGGTGAAACCCAGCCAGCACCGGGCCGAGACTGGCGGCCGTTTCAGGAGCCGCGCCAGTGCGATGTCGTCGATCCGGGCATCCCGGATGAGCTCCAGTCCCCCAGCCGACTCGAGCACGCCCCGGCGCACCAGCATGCAGCCCCCCGCCGCGGCAGCGGTGCGGGCATGGGCCCGCCCAACCCGCCGGAACGGATAGAGCTGCGCGAAGAAATACACGAACGCCGGAACGATCCATCGCTCCCAGCCGGTGTCGGCGCGCAGCAGCGCCATCTGCGAAACAAGAGCCCTGTCGTCGGTGACCGCAGCACGCACCAGCGCGCTGAGCGCCGTTTCCCCGAAAGCGATGTCGGCGTCGGTGAACAGCAGGTAGTCGCACTCCCCCGCTGCCGCCACGCCCTGCGCCATCGCCCACACCTTGCCCGCCCAGCCCCCGGGCGGCGGGCTGCCGTGGATTACCCGCAGCCGGTGCGGGCACTGCCCGGCAGCAGCCAGCTCTGCAGCGATCTTGGTAGCGACCGCGGCGGTGCCGTCGCTGCTGCCGTCATCGACCAGCACCACGGAGAACTCGCCTGGATACTGCTGGGCCAGCAGAGACGGCAGGGTACCGGGCAGGATTGCGGCCTCATCCCGGGCCGGAATCACCGCTACCACGTGGGGCAGGGGCCCGGGGTCCTGGCCACCGGTGGCCGTGGGGAGCCGCGGGCCCGTGCGCCAGTACCCACCGTGACCGGTCAGCAAGTAGACCCACGCGACGGCGGCCAGCAGGGCGGCAACCGTCAGGCCCGGCATCCTCCGTCAGCCGGGCTGGCCGTCTCCCGAGGTGTTCGGCAGCGCCGACATGGTCGCCCCGTTCGGGTGCACGCCAGGCGAGCCTGCCAGGTTCCGCCGAACGGAGTCGAAGATGGTCAGCCCCTGGGCGACCAGGCCCGCGGTCAGCTCGCCCAGCCCCTCCGCGCCGTTGATCACGTTGACGTTCGCCCCGGCCAGGCCGTTGGCCGCCTCCTTGACGATCTGCGGGAGCTGGTCGATGAGCATGCGGTCGAGCGCCACGCGGTTGTTGGACGCCGCCGCCTCGGCCAGGATGCGCATGCGCTCGGCGTCGGCCACGGCCAGGACGCGGACCTTCTCCGCCTCCGCCTCCGCGGGCTTGACCACCTCGGCGACAAGCTGGCGCTCGCGCAGCTCGGACTGCCGCCTCGCCAGGTCTGTCTGGGCGGCGATGACCTCCATCTGGGCCTGTGCCTGAGTGAGCGGGCCAAGCTGCGCGGCCTGCGCCTGGGCCTGGTCGACCTGTGCCTTGTACTGGGCCTGCACCACCGAGGTCTGGCGCGCGTACTCCGCCTGCTTGCGCTGTGAGTCCTGCTCCGCCTCGGCGGACGCCTGATTCGCCTGGGCCTGCGCGATCTTCGCCTGCCGCTGGATCGCCGCCCGGTGCGGAGCGGCCATCGCGTCGATGTAGCCGGAGTTCAGGTCGTCGATCGACTGGATCTGCAGCGAGTCGACCGTGAGGCCGATCTTGGCCATCTCCGCCTTCGAGCCGTCGAGCACCTCGACAGCCAGCTTCTGCCGTTCGGTGACGATCTCTTCCACCGTCATCGAGCCGACGATCGAGCGCAGGTGGCCGGAGAAGATCCGCCCGGTCAGGGTGGACATCTGGTCCTGGTCGGAAAGGAACCGCTGGCCGGCGTTGATGATGCTCTCGTCGTCGTTGCCGACCTTGAACGCGATCACCGCCCGCACGTTCACGGCGATGCCCTGCCTGGTGACGCATGTCTCGGCGACCTCGGACTCCTGCATCGACAGGGTCAGGTAGCGGGCCTTGCGGAACAGTGGGATGACGAAGGCGCCGTGGCCAACGACGACCCGGAACGGCGTACCGCTCTGGGCACGCCTGCCGCCGGAGATCAGCATGGATTCGTCAGGGGCAGGAACGCGGTAACCGAACATGATGTTGCTCCTCAGGCGGCGTCGTCGGTAAATGGGTTAAGCGGGTCTGTCCACGGGCTGACGTCCACCGTCCTTGTTCCGCGGTCGTTGATAACCAGCACGGTCGCGCCCCTGGGAATGGGCTCGGGGGACCATGCGATGAACGCCTCCGACCCACCGCGAATCTTTACCAAGACCTCGCCTGGGCCGGCCTCACCACGGGTGGCAACGGTGACAATGCCAATGGAGCCGATCAAGGAGTCATCCCGAGCCACCGTCAGCCTCTCCTCGCACGAACCAGGAGATGGGTTCCCACCCTACCTGCGCGGAGTGTGGCCAGGCGGCTCTCCAGAAGGCAAGAAATCATTTCGGCACCCCCGATTGGCCCACTCTCCCGGGCCCTGCTTCCCAAGAGCGGAAACGCACCGGCAAGCGGGCCGAGCAGTTGGATCTTCCTTGCCACCCACCCTGGGGGGTGGGGTGCCGCCGGATAGGCTCGCATGTCATGCCGGCAAACTCTCCGACGATTTTGGCCACCTCGGGCGGGCTGCGACCCGGCACGCGCACCGAGATCAGTTTTGGCCCGCTGGTTCGGTATGCGATCGAACTGGCGGGCGTGACCGGCCGCGCGCCCCGGCTGTGTCACGTCGGCACCGCGGGCGGCGATCAGCGGTGGTTCCAGGCATGGCTGAGCGACGCGGGACAGGCGGATGGCATCAGCGTGTCGCACCTGAGCCTGTTCCCGATGCCGAACGTCGCCGACGTCACGGGCCTGCTGCTGGAGCAGGACGTCGTGTGGGTCAGCGGCGGCAGCGTCGCGAATCTGCTTGCCCTCTGGCGGCTGCACGGCCTGGAACGCAGCCTCCGGCAGGCATGGGAGGCGGGTGTGGTGCTCACCGGCGTCTCCGCGGGCTCCATCTGCTGGCACGTCGGCGGGACCACGGACTCCTTCGGCCCCGATCTCCGGCCTGTGACCGACGGCCTGGGCTTCCTGCCCTTCTCCAACGGCGTTCACTACGACGCGGAACCGCAGCGCCGGCCCCTTTACCAGAGCCTCGTCGCTGATGGGACCCTGCCCGCAGGCTACGCCACCGACAATGCGGCCGGCCTTGTCTACAGCGGCACCGAGATGACAGAAGCCATTACCGAACGCCGCGGCCAGGGCGCTTACCACGTCACCCGCGAGGGTGGACAGGCGCGTGAGGAGCGGATAGAACCCCGCGTGCTGCCCGGGGCGGAGTGACCGTCGGGGGAGTGACGTCCGGGAAGCCTCCACCCGCAGCCAGCAACGGCGTCCTACCGGTACCGGAACCCGTCGAGAAAGCGGCGGAAGACCCCGCCCTCACGGGGAAGCGCTGGGGCAGGCGGCGGCGCGGCCGGCCTTTGCCGGGCGATGGGCTGGTCATAGTCGGTCCGGGCGATGGCATCGACGACCTGCTGCTCGTCAAAATCCTCGGACCCTTCGATCTGGGGGACGTAACCGACCAGCATCCCGTCCTTCATCACCTGTGCCTCAAGACCGGCGGTACCGTCGGTATCCCACTCCGCCTCCCTGCCATCCCGCAGCGATACCCGGACCCCGTACTGGGCCACGCCGACCTTCGCCAGGTGACCGTTGATGCCGCGATCGCGCAGCGCATCGACTACCCGCCGGGCCCGGTTCTCGTCCATCCATCAAATCTAGCGCCCCAATGAGGCCATCCAGCGCAGGGCGGTGCCAGGTCAGCCCAACACGCGCAGTGCCAGCCGGAGCGGGCCGGGCAGGTTGTTTTGGGTTTCGCGGCGCTCATCGCGCTCGGGCGGGCACCGTCACTTCCCCTCCCGCAGCGCGGGGGCAAACGCCGTCACGGCGGCGAGGCTCGCGGTAAGGATCGGCACCAGGCCAAGGGCCACAGGCAGCGACGTGGCTGTGGCGAGCTGGCCGATGACCGGGGGCCCGCAGACCAGCCCGATCCACCCGAAACCGGAGACGGCAGCGACCGCCGTCCCCGCGTTGAGGCCGGGCAGGCGGCCAGCGGCGGTGAAGACGCAGGGCACCACAGCGGCCACGCCGACACCGAGACACGCGAAACCTGCCAGCGCGGCAATGGGCTGGGCGAGCAGCAACCCGGCTGAGAGCCCGACCGTGGCGATGGTGGCAAGAACAGGGAGCAGCCGCTGCGGTGGCATGGCGGTGAGCAGGCGGTTGCCGCTCAGACGTACCAGGACCATGGCGAGGGAGAAGGACGTGAAGCCCAGACCCGCCAGAGCGGCGCCGCCGTGCAATGGACCGCGAAGGTACACCGCCGACCAGTCGGCGGCGGCCCCCTCACAGAGCATGCCGATGAAAGCAACTGCGCCGAGAGTGAGCAGGCCCGGTGACAGCCATCGGTGGCGGCTGTGGGTTCGGACCTGAGCCGGCGCCAGGTCAGGGAGCATGTACGTGGTGAGCCAGCCCGCGACGGCAAGCGCCGGAACAGCGAGGAGCAGTAGCTGCCGGCTCAGGGACAGCCCCATGCCCACACCGAGAGTTCCCAGGCCAGCACCGGCGAACGTGCCGATGCTCCAGCATCCGTGCAAACCAGGCATCAGGTACCGCTGCTCGGTACGCTCCACCGTCACGGCCTGGGTGTTCATGGATACGTCGAGGGTGCCCTGGAAGACGCCCCATACGAACAAGGCAAGGAACAGGGCAGGCAGCGAACCTGCCAGGCCGGCAAATGGCCCTGCCGCGCAGTACCCGGCAAGACAGATCCGCACCATGCGGCGGCTGCCGAGCCTGGGCAGCAGGTAGGCCGCGAGAAGCATCGCCGAGACTGACCCGGCCGGTGCCCCCAGCAGGGCCAGCCCCAAACTGGCGTTACTGAGGCCGAGATGCGCTTTGACCTGCGGAATGTGCGCGGTCCAGGATGCGAACACCATGCCGTGCACGAGGAACACAGCTGTGACGGCAGCACGAGGCCACCGGGAACCGCTCACGCGAGCAGGCGGGGGCGGGATCGCGGTGGCGGCGTCAGGCACGCGGCACCTCACCCCCCGGAACCCTGACATGATCTTTCGTTAGCAGTCCGCGTATATCAGTCACTAGCTGTATAGTCTCCGAACGACGCCACTGGCGGGAGCAGAACATGGTCAAGATCCCAGCCGCGGCCACCACCCTGCTGGTTTTAATCGCCCTGCCCGCCTGCGCAGCCAGCGGCCACCCGGCGGCCGTGCCGTCCAGCCAGCTCACACCGGCCCAGGCGCGCATTGTGTTTGACCGCTTTGTCACCTCGCTCAAGCAGCTACAGGCTCATCGCGTCGGCACGTCTGGCAGCCAACTGCTGACCGGCCCTGAGAAGGTCGCCCAAGACTTCCTGCATGGCCCCGTCGGGCCCGTGATCACCCGGCTGACCGGCCAGCGGGTCTACGTGCCGAGGCTCAGCGGCTACCCGCGCTGGTTCCTCCCTCGTTATGGGACTTGAGTCCCATAACGAAACTAGGGTACCATGAAGCTCGTGTCAACCTCCTACGAACGTTCCGGGCGCACACACCAAAAGCAGCGCACCCGCGAGCACCTGATCGCCGCCGCGCGGGCACTGCTGGCCGGCGGCGGGTCACCGCCCACCATCGAGGAGGCGGCCACCGCCGCCGCGATCTCGCGGACAACCGCCTACCGCTACTTCCCCAGCCAGAAAGCGCTGCTCGCCGCAGCCCATCCCGAGACCGAGGCCACCTCCTTGCTGCCGCCCGGCATCGGCGACGACCCCCAGGCCCGGCTGCAGGCCGCGGTGCAGGCATTCACCCATCTCATCTCCGACACCGAACAACAGCAGCGAACCATGCTCAGGCTCTCCCTCGAACCCGGCCCGCCCCCCCGCGAACTGCCACTGCGCAAAGGCCGGGCCATCGCCTGGTTCGAAGAAGCGCTCGCACCGCTCAAGCCGCAAATGACAGACGCCGACCTCCACCTCCTCGCCCTCGCGATCCGGAGCACCACCGGCATCGAGTCACTGGTCTGGCTCACCGACGTCGCCCGCCTGCCCCGCCACCAAGCCCTGGAACTCATGCAATGGGGGGCACAGGCGCTGCTGCACCACGCCCTCACCCAAGGCCCGCCCCCAGCCGACCACACATAGCTTCCGGCGGCAAACGCCCACCGGCCACGCCCACCGGCCGCACCCAGGCATTGATCGCGCCCCGGCGCAGGGTCAGGCCAAGGCATCCCGGTCTGCCGCGAAGCGGCCCCACGTTCAGTTGGAGGCAGCACCGACGGCGATGCGGACGCGTTATGCGCGCAGCCATGGGTGAGGAAATAACGCCTGGCGTTTGACGTATTGGTTCGCGAGGCTCGGCGGCGCGGATGCCAGCCAGCCGTCGGTAATCGCGTCTCGCAGCACCTTCTCGGAGACTCTCCGCAGCTGAATGAGCACAGCAGAATATCCGTCGAAGTGCGGAATCGTAAAGAAAGCCCTCGGGTGCGCGGCGAGCACAGCTTCCTTCTCGCCGAGATCCTCCACGCGAACAGCCAGGATGGGTCCATCTGGCGGGGTCTCGTCGCCGAACCGCTTTAGATCCGCCTTACCGAACGGCCGTTCCCACGCGAACGCCTTGCCGGCGACGTACCACGTCCGGTTGCCGTGACGTTCACCTTCTGTAACCCCGGGCAACTCCAAGGCCATCACGGCCACGCCGTCGATAGTCGCCACACTCGCACCGTACCGCTTTCAGTTGGGTCCAGGGGATGCCCGCTGAGCCCTCCGGTGTGCGTGTGCCGCAAGCCAAGGGGGCAGGGTCAGTCCAGCGGGGCTGGCATCATGGGAGGTGATGAGCAATTCAAGTTCCCGCCGCTTCCCTGTGACCGTTTCGCGTCTTCCGGTCATGCGCTGCCAGATCTGCCAGCGCACGGTCGCCTACCGGCCTGGCAAGGCCAGCGAGGTGCTGACCGAGCACTACCGCCGGGCACATCCGGAAGCGCTCGGCCTCCCTCCCCGGTAGCCGGGCCCCGAAGCCCCCGGCGCAGCGCGCCCGGCCCACTCGCCCGGGCTCGCCCACGGCGCGAGGGCACCGGTGGAGTGAGATCGAACAATGGCGCACAGTGGCCGCCGCCATGCCCGCCTGCGCCGGAGTAAAGAACTGTCCCGGCCTTGGGCTGGCGCTGGAACAGCGGTTTGCCGGGCAGCTATTGCTGACGGTCGGTGGCTGGTGTGAGGCTATTCTGGGCGAGGTTGCGAATGAGCAATGAGCGCTGAGGGAGCGCCGGCGGGCGCCAGTGAGTACGGGCTGCTGTCGCGGCCCGCGTATCGCGGTGAGTTCGCCGTCCGGTACGCCGAATTCCGGCCGAGGCCACCGGAAGATCTCTTCGCGCTGCTGCTGTCGCTCGCACCGGCGCGTCCCCCAGAGCTGGTTGTGGACCTGGGCGCGGGAACTGGCATCTCCACAGCCCCGTGGTCGGGCCGCGCGCGGCATGTGGTTGGGATAGAGCTCAACCCGGACATGCTCCAAGCCGCGATCCGCGCCCCTGGCATCGAGTATCTGCAGGCCAGCGCGCCGCGGACCGGGCTTCCCGGCGTGTGCGCCGACATTGTCACCTGTGCCCAATCGCTTCACTGGCTGGAAGCCGGGCCGGCGATCACCGAGATCGCCCGTATCCTCCGGCCCGGTGGCGTGTTCGCCGCATACGACTACGACTGGCCGCCGCTGATCGACTGGGAAATCGATGAGGCGTTCCTGCATGTGATTGAGGCGGCCGGGGTCGACCCAAGCCGCCCAGAGAAGGCGCGTCACGTAGAGAACCTTAGGAACAGCGGGCAATTTCGGGCGGTTCGCGAGGTGTTCCTGCACACCCGCCAGCTCGCACCCGCAGCCCACGTCGCCCAGCTTCCGCTGGTATTCGGGCCCGTCGCCCGCCGCCGGGCGGAGGGCGCAACCGAGCGAGATCTCGGCCTGGACCGGCTAGCGGAAGCCGCCCGGCGCCGCCTTAAGCCCGATGCCAACGTGTTGTGGTGGAGTTACCGGGTCCGCGTCGCTGTCAAGTAGCACACCGCGGGCCGCGGGCGGCATCCAAAGCGGAACGCGGGCGCTGCATGCGGCCGCCCGTGCGCTGGACGAACGGCGCCACGTGCCTCAGCACTACCGGCGAGGTGCGGGGCCGCCTACGGCACCTTGTGGGCCGGGGCTTTGAATTACCCTGGACCCTGGTGGAGGGCAGCGCTGCGGGGCAAGCATCGAGAGCATCGGCAGGAAGGAGGTGCTGGTGGCGGCTGCTCCTGTTGCCCGCCAGCGCAATGCGGCTGGCCTGGCGCCGCTGGATATGGCAGCAGCGGGCTCGCTGGCGTCCGCGGCCGTGCTGGCCCGGCTGGGCAGCAGCAAGGAGGGCCTCGCGGAGGCGGAGGCCGCGCGGCGCTTGCGGGAGGTGGGCCCGAATGCGGTGCGTTCACACCGGGCGCGCGCGCTCCCGGTCTTGGGGCGGCAGTTGCGCTCGCCGCTGCTCATCTTGCTGGCGGTCACGGCCCTCGCGTCCTTCTTCGTCGGTGAGCGCAGCGACGCGCTGATCATTGGCGTGATCTTGCTGGCGTCTGTGGGGCTCGGGTTCGTGAACGAGTACCGGGCGGAGAAGGCGGCCGAGGCGCTGCACTCAAAGGTCCGGCACCGTTGCATTGTGCTGCGCGACGGGCATCCGCGGCCAGTTGACGTTACCCAGCTTGTGCCCGGCGACGTGGTCGACGTGCAGCTGGGCGAGTTGGTGCCGGCTGATCTGCGGCTGCTCGCCACCGCGGGGCTGGAGTGCGAGGAGTCGGTTCTGACAGGTGAGTCGCTGCCCGTTGACAAGTCCGCGGACCCGGTTCCGGCCGGGACGCCGCTGGCTGAGCTGAGTTGCTGCGCGCTGATGGGGACGGTCGTGCACGCCGGTTCCGGCACCGGGGTCGTGGTCGCCACCGGGGGAGGCGCGGAGTTCGGCCGGATCGCGCTCGGGCTCGGGGAGCGGCAGCCGGAGACCGAGTTCCAGGCCGGGTTGCGCAAGTTCTCCATGCTGCTGGTCCAGGTCGCCGGAGTGCTCACCACTGCCATCTTCGTCATCAACGTGGTCCTGCACCGGCCTGTCATCGACGCGCTGCTGTTCTCGCTGGCCATCGCCGTCGGTATTTCCCCGCAACTGCTCCCCGCCGTGGTGTCCACCAGCCTGGCCGCTGGATCGCGGCAGCTTGCGCGCCGCAAGGTCCTGGTGAAGCGGCTGGTGTGCATCGAGGACCTCGGCGACATCGAGGTGCTCTTCACCGACAAGACAGGCACCCTGACCGAGGGCAGCCTCCATTTCATGCGCTCGGCCGGCCCCGACGGCAGACCCGGCGCCGAGGAGCCGCTGCATCTGGGGCTGCTGTGCAACGAGGCGGTCGTGGAGGACGGCCATGCCGCCGGCGGCAATCCCCTCGACGTCGCCCTGTGGGACTCGCCGGCCGCCGCGCGCGAGAAAGCGGCTCTGGCCCGTTACCGCAGGCTTGCCACGCTGCCCTTCGACCACGACAGGCGCGCGGTGTCGGTCCTGGTGGAGGATGACGCAGGCAGCCGCATGATCATCACCAAAGGGGCGCCGGAGGGCATGCTCGAGCGGTGCGCGGACGTGCCCGCGGCTGCCAGGCCCGCCCTGGACGCCGAGTTCGCCGCCGGGAACCGGGTGGTTGCCGTCGCCAGCCGCGCCGCCCCTGGCCAGTCGGCGATTACCGGGGCCGACGAGCATGACCTGCGGTTCCGCGGCCTGCTGGTGTTCCTCGACCCGCCCAAGGCCACCGCGCGCCAGGCGCTGGGCCGGCTGGCGGGCCTTGGCGTCACGGTCAAGGTTCTCACCGGGGACAACCCAGCGGTCGCGGCGAAGGTCTGCGCCGGCCTCGGACTGCCGTCTGGGCGGGTGATGACCGGTGCGGACATTGACGCGGCAGACGACGCCGAGCTGGGCGCCCTGCTTGAGGAGACCAGCGTGTTCGCCAGGGTCAGCCCGGAGCACAAGGCACGCATCGTGCGCGCGCAACGGCGTACCGGCGTGGATGTGGCGTTTCTCGGCGACGGGGTGAACGACGCGATCGCGCTGCACGCCGCCGACGTCGGCATCTCGGTCGAATCCGCCACCGACGTCGCCAAAGACGCCGCCGACGTGCTGCTGCTGGAAAAAGACCTTGATGTGCTCGCCGACGGCGTCATGGAGGGACGCCGGATCTTCACCAACACCATGAAGTACGTGCTGATGGGCACCTCAAGCAACTTCGGGAACATGTTCAGCGCCGCGGGTGCGTCGCTGTTCCTCGGATTCCTGCCGATGCTGCCCTCGCAGATCCTGCTGAACAACCTGCTGTACGACTCCAGCCAGATGGCCATCCCCACCGACAACGTCGAGCCCGAGCAAGTCGCCCAGCCGTCACGCTGGGACGTGGCGCTGATCCGCCGGTTCATGCTGTTCTTCGGGCCGATCAGCTCGCTCTTCGACTTCGCCACCTTCGGCGTCATGCTCTGGGTCTTCCACGCGGGGGCACCGCTGTTCCGTTCGGGCTGGTTCATAGAGTCCCTCGCCACCCAGACACTGGTGATCTTCGCCATCCGCACCCGCCGGATCCCCTTCTTCCGCAGCCGCCCGAGCCTGCCGCTGCTGCTCGCCGCCCTCGGGGTGGTGACTGTCGGAGCGGTGCTGCCGGCCACTCCGCTCGCCCACACCCTGGGCTTCCAGCCGCTGCCCGGCCTGTTCTTCCTCGCCCTCACCCTGATGGTCGCCAGCTACCTCGTCCTCATCGAGATCGGGAAACGCTGGTTCTACCGCACCCCACCCCCGGTCCCCCTCAGCCGGAGCCGCACCCCCTATCACCGGCTGCTCCGCCGCGCGGCCCGCTTCACCACCGCGAGCCCCTCACACCTGCCCAGGCCTGTCCCGCGTCAGTGAACCCACAACAGCTGCCGCAGGCGGAAGCGGAACGGGAAGGGCGGCGCGGGTCATCGCCGCCTGCGGCGAGTACCAGGCATCGGCAGGGCCGGGTTCGGGTGGCTACTGCCCGGGCTGCCCGTTCGTTCCGTGCGGGGGAACCTTCAGCACCAGCGCGACGGTGTCGTCGCTGGGGGCTCCGCCGCTAAAGGCCAGCGCGGTTTGCTGGATGGCGTCCGCGGTCCGCGCGGCGGACGCCTCGCCCAGCCCGGCGATGAGGCCGCGGAGCCTGTCCTCGCCGTAGAGGCCACGGTCGATATGGCTGCGGGCCTCGGTGACGCCATCGGTGAACAGGATCAGGCTGTCGCCGGGCCGCAGCAGGCCGCGTGAGTCGTGCAGTTCGGGATCGGGGAGGAGCCCGAGCAGGGTTCCCGGGCACCCGAATGTCCGGACGCGCCCGTCCGCACGGCGCACCAAGGCCAGCGGGTGCCCCGCGGAGCTGATCTGCACCGACGCGCCACCGCCCGTCGGCCGCACCGTGGCGTAGATCGCGGTCAGGAACCGCGGGTCATCGGTGAGCCAGTCCAGCAGCACCTGGTTCAAGGCCGCCAGGATCAGGCTCGGCAGGGTCTGGCGGTGCGCCTCCGCCCGCAGGGTGTAGCGGGCCAGCGCCGTGCTCTTGGCAGCCGGGGCCCCCTTTCCGCACACGTCGCCGACCACCATTCCCCAACTCCCCCGCACCGACGGGAACACGTCGAAGAAGTCCCCGAGAACCTCGGCTCCTGTCCCTCCGGCCGCATACCGGGCCGCGACCTGCAGGCCGGGGATCTGCGGCAGCCGCGGCGGCAGCAGGCTCTCCTGCAACGTCTGGGCCAGCACGGCACGTTCCGCGCCATGCTCCAGTGCGACCTGGAGCGCGACCTCGCGTGAGGCGATCTGAGCCAAGGTCTCCAAGACCTCGACGTCCCCCGTACCCCAATGGCGTGGCAGGTGGTCAGCCACGCAGAGGGCTCCCACCACATCGCCGTCGGGCCCGCGCACCGGGCACCCGGCCCACGCGATCACCCCCGCGGGCCCGGTGGGCCGGGTGGGACTCGGATGCGGGTCCAGCCGGGCGTCGCCGATGATCAGCTTGTTCTGCGAGTCGATCACATGCCGGCACCATGCCTGCTCGGCGGGGGTCTGCTGGCCTGCGGCGCCCTGGGCGGTGAGGCGGTTCCTCCGCGAAGTGCGCTCACCGGCGATCGTAACTGACGCCTGCGGCGTGCCCAGGACCATCGAGGCCAGCCACGCCACGCGGCCGAAGGTTTCCTCCTCGCGGGCGCACAGCAAGCCAGCCTGCCGTCCCGCGGCCGGCCCAGGCAATCCCGGCGCGTCCGCCGAGGCGAGCCCGGCCACGGTGCCGGCACTGGCGAGGTCTGGAATCGAGGCGCTGCCAAGGGCCTTCATGTCTGCCACTTCCGCCGAAATGATGAGTTTGCATGCCAGCATCCGGGCGAAGCGGGGTCCAGGCCTCCAGTCAGGAATTGAACCACAGAACGGGGGTAGCGGCGCCCGTATGAGCGCAAACGGCCAGCCCTGACCGCCGGCGGCCCGGCCGGCCAGGAACCGGGCGGGCCTGTGCCCCGGGTAGCCATGACCGCGCTAGGCGCTCACCCTGGCCCGCTGAGCTCCCCAGCCGATGGGCCCAGGAGGTGCGCGACGTCGCCACCCCCAGCGGAACCGTCGGCGACCTCGCGGGCGAGCTCAGACAGCAGCCGGTTGCGGGAGCGAGCCGCCGCCCGCAACACCGCGAACGCGTCGTCGGTGCTGATCTGCAACCGCTCGGCGAGCACGCCCTTGGCCTGCTCGATGACGACCCGGCTGGTCAGCGCAGCCTGCAGCTGTCCCGCGATGACTTCACCGTGGCGGATCGTCCGCTGCTGCAGGATGCCGATCGTGGCCGCGTCCGCCAGGGCCTGCGCCAGGGACAGTTCCTCGCTGCCCAGCCCGCCGGGCCTGGCGTGGAACAGGTTGAGCTGCCAGGACCAGGCCGGCCGCGGCGACATCGAGCAGCTCGACACACCTGCCCGCAACGACCTGAAGGAAGTCGATGACATCGAAATCGGCGACCAGGGTGTCCGCAAGTTCCACGAACGTCTCCGCGGGACGCTGTTCCCGATAATTGCAGGTCGTCGAGACGGGCGCTGCCCCCGTGGGACTGCCACACCACCTCCCCGCCGCCGCCTGGTACCAGCACAGTTACCGCCACCCCGGTGACCCCCAGGATCTCGGCGCACAACCCAGCGGGAGCCGCCCGCAGGCCACGCGAACCATGCTGAAACAAAGCAGCCACGATTCCGGCCATTCCAGCGCTTGCCACTACCTCACCCGGACCCAACCGCCGCGATCGCCGCAAGGACGGGCCTTCGGCATGGCTGTGGTCATCAGTCCGCCTCACGAGGGCTGGGCATGCAGCGAGGCGATCTCGTGACCGGCTGTGGTCCCTGGCACCTGCCGCCCGGGACCCCGGCGGCACATCACCAGACCACTCGCGATGTGCCTCCCAAGGAGTTCCCGCAGTGCGATCCCCTGACGCAGAATCGGCCGTCGTCCCGCAGTACCCCCAGCCGGCCGCTCCGCCCGCGCCGGCGCGAGGCAGCGAATACGCGCAGCTCTCCCGGCAGATCAAGCAGGCGGGGCTGCTGCAGCGGCGTCCCGGGTACTACACGTGGAAGATCGCGGTCACCGCCACCGTGCTGGCAGCCGGATGGGCGGCCTTCGTGCTGGTGGGCGACTCATGGTGGCAGCTGGCGGTAGCCGCGCTGCTGGCAGTGGTGTTCACCCAGGCCGGCTTCCTGGGCCACGACGCCGGGCACCGGCAGATATTCCGCTCCGCGCGGGCCAACTACGTCCTGGGCATCCTGCACGGCAATCTCGCCATCGGGCTGAGTTACGGCTGGTGGGTGGACAAGCACAACCGGCATCACGCCCACCCCAACACCGTGGACGCGGACCCTGACATCATGCTCACCGGGCTGGCCTTCACCAGCGCCAAGGTGAGCACCAGCCGGGCCGCGGCCAGGCTGGTCTTCCGCTACCAGGCGTACCTGTTCTTCCCGATGCTGCTGCTGGAGGCGTTCAGCCTGCACGTCGCGAGCATCCGCGCGCTGGCCAGCCGGGCCTCGCGCCACCGGGCCTGGGAGACGGCACTGCTCGCCGCCCATGCCGCGGGTTATCTCGCCGTCGTGCTGCTGGTGCTCTCACCCGTAAAAGCAGTGGTGTTCATCCTGGTCCAGCAGGGCCTGTTCGGCCTGTACCTGGGCTGCTCCTTCGCCCCCAACCACAAGGGCATGCTGATTCTGCAGGCGGCCGACCGGACCGACTTCCTGCGGCGCCAGGTACTCACATCCCGTAACGTCCACGGCGGCTGGCTGACCGACTTCGCCTTGGGCGGACTGAACTACCAGATCGAGCACCACCTGTTCCCCTCCATGCCCCGCCCCAACCTGCGACGCTCCCAGGCCCTGATCAGGGAGTTCTGTCTGCAGCGCGACCTGCCCTACTGCCAGAGAAGCCTGGCGGGCTCCTACACCGAGGCCCTCCGCTACCTCAACTCCGTCGGCAGGCAAACCCGGCGCGTCACCGCGGGGCCCGCCCGGCACGGCGAAGCAATCCCAAGACCCAGGCAAGGTTGATGATGCGGCCGCCGCCGCTTTCCGCATGCCGCTGATGACAAGCCGCGCCGTGATCGGCGCTGATCTGGCCGATCACGGACTCAGGAATGGACGCCCAGTGCGCCGAGCCACGTGCAGGAACATTCTCGGCTATCCTGACAATTGCGCCCGCCGCGCCAGGCCGCGGAGGACGCTCAGCCACTGCTCGGGACGTTGGCGGGCACGCGAGGCCCTTCGGGCCGGCCCCGATGGTGATTCCAGAGATTTTTCGCCGGGCGACTTTCACTTCGGAAAGTGTGCCGCACACCGTAATTAGCTGCGGACTCAGCCGACCTCTGAGCAGTGCCCAAGCACCGCGCCCTGGGGAGGGTGTTCACACCCCGCTGATCACATCCTCTGCGTCGTGGTGGCGCAGTTTCCGGCCGCGGCTGGCTATCCGCTTGACCCCGAAGCGGAAGTGCGGGCCTCCTGGTCAACCGGAAGGACCCGGCAGACATCGCGAGCGCGCTGAAGCGGGGGCTCACCCGAAGCCGGCCTGTCCGCCCGCATGAGCAGTCATTCGGCGGGCCTCGCGCCGAAGTTGCTGTGGCCGGCGGCGGCTAGTTCCTACCGGGATCTCGCATCCGCGCTGATGGAGACAACATCAGGGGTCATGGAGACAACGTCAGGGGTCAGAGTATGACCTGCCCGGCCGCGCCGTTCCGGCACCTGCAGCGGCTGACCGATCACGTCGGCCTGCTGGAGCATGCCGAGGGCACCGTGCCCCGGTACGAGCATGGCTATTGCGTCGACGACGTTAGCCGCGGCCTGGTCGTGGTGTGCCGGGAGCCATCGCCGCCCCCCGAACTCGTCACCTTGGCGCGGCGCTACCTCTATTTCCTTGCGCAGGCGCAGGCACCGGACGGACGATTTCGCAACCGCCTTGGCTACGACCGCCAATGGCGGGACCTGCCCGGTACCGAGGACTGCTGGGGCCGCGCCCTGTGGGGGCTCGGCACTGCTGCGGCACGGGGCCCTGCCTCAGAGATCCGCACGGAGTGCCGCGCCCGGTTCGACCAGAGTGCACGGGTATCTTCCCCGTGGCCGCACGCCATGGCGTTCGCGGCGCTCGGCGCCGCCGAAGTTCTCGGCACCTGGCCGGACGATTCCGGCGCACTCGCGCTCCTTGACACGGCCATCGCCGTCATCGGTGAACCGCCAGTCAGCACGACATGGCCATGGCCTGAACCGAGGCTCAGCTACGCGAACGCGGCGATCGCCGAAGCCGTCATCGTGGCAGGCTGGAACCTTGGCCGCGACCCGGTTCTGCAGAACGGCCTGCGCATGCTCGAGTGGCTACTGGCCGTCGAGACCCGCAGCGATCACCTGTCAGTGGTGCCGATCGGAGGATAGGGGCCGGGCGACCCGCGCCCCGCATTCGACCAGCAACCGGTCGAGGTCGCCGCGCTAGCGGATGCGTGCATGCGCGCGGCAACGGTCACCGGCGACAAGACCTGGCTGGCCGGCGTGGACGTATGCGTGAAGTGGTTCCTCGGTGACAACGATGAGCAGATTCCCATGCTTGATGAGCGAACCGGGGGCAGCTCCGACGGCCTCAGCGCCGCCAGGCGCAATCGTAACCAGGGCGCGGAATCGACACTCGCGATGATCTCCGTGATACAGCAGGGCAACCGCCTGCCCATGCAGCCATGGTGACGGGCCCTCGCGCCACGGGCCGGCCGGTTACCCGGACGCATCACCGGCTGAGGCCAGACGCCTCTCGCACACTCAGCCGACTCTTCGTGCCAGGGCAGGAGACCTTGATCCAAGGCGAGTCGCGTGCGATGGCCGTCATCGAACGCATCCTCCAGATGACCGAGGAGGAGGCAGACAGCACACTCGCCGCCACCATGGCCAGATTCTCAACCCGATATCGCGACCTGGGGGAAACCCTGGAACGAAACTTCGGGCTGGTCGCCCCCGGCTGGACAGCCAGATCAGGCTGGCGCCGGCACGGCGGCGCCTGATCGGAGCGTATTTCACACAGGAGTACGCGCTGGAGGCCACCGCACTGTTCAATCCGTCGATCGTGCCGCACCCCGACCAGACCGGCTGTTGCCCCGGCGAGACCAGGTTCGTCATGAGCCTGCGCGCGGTCGGCGAGGGACACCTGTCGTGCATCGAGTTCAGGAGCGGCGCCCCGGCCTGAACGTCCACGCGCCCAATCGCCCGTGGGACCTGATCCACCTCGGCAACTGCGGCTCGCCAAATCGAGACCCCACTCGGCTGGCTGGTCTTCACACACGGGGTCGGGCCGATGCGGGAGTACGCCATCGGTGCCGTCCTGCTCGACTTGGACGAGCGCCTGATATCCGCGCTGCCCGAACCGCTCCTCGTGGCCGAGGAATCGGAGCGGGAAGGATACGTCCCGAACGTCGTCTACTCCTGCGGCTCGCTGCTCCACGGCGAAACGGTCGTGCTTCCCTACGGTTGCAGCGACTCGTCGGTACGGATCGCGATCGTCGACCTTCCCCGGCTGATCGAACGGCTCGCGCCTGGCTGACCCGCCGCGCAGCAGTGGAATAGCGGGCGGGCCGGGCGGGTTACACACGGGTGCTGGTGTGTATGTGTCCCCCGGGCCGCAACCACTGCCCTCGCGGAATACCGTCCGGCTGGAGCCGCGTCGCGCTACTCGCCGAGGAGGCGACCGCACACCAGCCCCGCAGACGTCGCTCCCGTGACCTCACGGGGGCTTCGTCGTTACCGGGCCACCAGCGGCCTCATGCGGGGAATGGCCAGGTGAAGCCGGTGGCGGCGAGCACGTCGGCTGGGCGCGGCAGGGCAGTCTGGGCACCGCGCTGTGTGGTTGCCGCCGCCCCCGCCGCGCATGCGGCACGCACTGCATCGGCGGCGCCCACTCCCGACGCCAGCGCAACGGCGAGCGCGCCCACGAAGGCATCGCCCGCCCCCACACTGTCCACGCTGCTCACGGCAAACCCGGGCACGGTGATCGCGCCGGCCCGGCCGCCGAGTACCGCCCCAGCGGCCCCCAAGGTGACGACCACCTGGCGGCCTCCTGATCCGTTCCCGGTCGCCAGCCTCACCGCCGCCGTCTCCGCGTCCGCAGCGCCCCCGATCTGCTTGCCGAGCAGCGCTCCCGCCTCCGTTTCGTTGACCACCAGCCAGCCAGCACCCACCGACAGCAGCGTTCCCGCCCCCTCCGGCACCGGCGCGAGGTTGAGCACGGTGGTGATCTGCCGCCTGGCAGCCTCACGCAGCGCTGCCGCAAGCGCCGCGACCGGGACCTCCGCCGAAAGGACCAGCACATCGCAGGGAGCCGCGAACACCGCCGCCACCTCCGCTTCTCCCACCAGCCCATTCGCACCCGGTGCCACCGCGATCGCGTTCTCGCCGACCGGGTCCACCGTGATGAGAGCCAGCCCAGAGGACGTCCCCGGCACGGTCCGTACCCCGCCGGCATCCACACCCTCG
>WNGG01000949.1_pt1 | contig 35311 bp, 30 predicted proteins | sample 5400661 | NCBI WGS metagenome assembly WNGG01 (sample SAMN13153372, study PRJNA577476) | soil metagenome | isolation source: 100 cm soil or saprolite under Garry oak tree replicate 1 | place: USA:California | collected 2016-06-15
TCCCTTGAAAGAACTGCTTGCCGCTTGCCAGGACTATATCGCGACTACCGGAAGGCAGGTCACTTTTGAGTACGTGCTCCTCTCGGGGGTAAATGACGCACCAGAACATGCACATCAATTGGGTGAACTGCTGGCACCGCTGAAGCAATTTGCTCACGTCAACTGTATTCCCGTCAATGCTACCGCCGCCGATTATCGCCCTCCCACCCCAGATGCTATTCGCACCTTCCGCGACATCCTCTTCGAGCATGGCGTGAGCAATAGTGTACGGGCAGAACGCGGGGATGATATTGCTGCTGCTTGCGGACAGTTAAGGACGCGATTTGAAAAGAAAGTTCTGTCCAAAAACAGGTAGAGACCCCACGTGGTGGGGTCTCTACCTGTTTTTGGACATATGTTATCTACCGCTCTTTGGGCATCTTACTCATATTGCGGATACAGCGCGTGCAGATGTTTACTCTGCGCATCACTCCATCGATCTCAATGCGACGATTCTGCACATTCACAGACGGCAAGTCAGGAGACCCGGCACCCCTCGGGTGAATGCTCTGCGAGTATAGCATGCTATCACTTGTTTTGGCAAGAGCAACGTGATATACGTAGCGTATCCCTTGCTAAGGGTGCAGGTTGAGCCAGTCAAAAAAGAGCGAGCGAGAAGCCTCCCACCAAGTGGTCCTGGTCTTGGACCAGCCAGCGTTAAGCCGCCGAACCTGTAAGTAGAGGGCGACAGAAGCCCCACACGAACTTCCGAAACTGCCCGCTTGCCGAAACTTGCGCCGCAGTTGGCGGTTGGTGCGCTCCAACAAAGAGGTCGTGCGAATGATCTCACGGTTCATCCCTTGCAGCGCATAAAAGGCAATGGTCTGCTCAAAATCACGCTGTAAGCAGGCGACGGCTTTGGGAGCGGGTTCTGCCCACTTCTGTGCAAAAGCAGCTAATCGTTGACGTGCTCCTGCGGCATCCTCGGCTTGATAGATGGCACTGGCATCGGCCAAGAGTTGCTGCCTCGTTTCTTTGTTCTCCTCGCCTTTGAGGTCCTCGCGGCCCTTGCCGGCGAGCACTCGGCAGCTTATGGAAGAGACAACGCTGCTCGATCACTTTGCTGCCATAGACCAAAGCCACGGCTTCTCCCAATCCCCCACAGCCATCGCGCACGATGGCTTGCAATCCTCGTTCCAGCGTCAGCCCGCGCTCCTGCAGTCGCTCCAAGAGGTTTTGCCATTGAGTGTGCTCTTCACTGCTGGCTATTTCCCAATCGAGCACTTGGCGTCGGCCATCGGGCCAAAAGCCGAGGGCCACTAACACCACTACATGCTTACCCCGACGCTGCTTTCGCCGTCTGCCTCGCTTGTCGACTTGGACCGCCTCCTGCTGGTCTACAATGGTCAGCCAGATCCCATCAAACTGGACCACTGGAGGCACCTCTGTGATCGGCTGCCGACGGGCTTGCTCTATCAAGGGTTCAATCTGATTGATCCGCTCATTGATCGTGCGCAGACCCACCTGGCTCTCCAAGTTGGCACTCCACTGCTGGCTCAAATCGCGCAGGCTCTGACACAAGCCACTGCCGAAGAGCACTTGTTGATCTAAATCATACCAAAAGCGCTCCTACTTCTCTAAAATCGCAAAAGAACAAATCACATCGTGTCCACCGCATTGACATTCCAGCATCGGAACCTGCAAGTCTTCTAGTAGGCCATAGCTGGTGGCTAAACTCCGGCGGTAATGTCCATCACGCGTAAATTGATGAGCGTCTCGACACCCACAATGCCCACAGACCCAATCGATCTCTCGTGGCTGACTGCTTACTCGTCGCGGCTCCCCTTTGGCTCGTCCCAGTTTGGCCTCCTGTTCCGTTTCCAGAAAGGCTGTGATGACTGGCTTGATGGCCACCAAGGCAGCGCTTTTGACTCGCTTCTGCACTTCTTGCAGCACCTCTGTACGCTCTTGACCCTGGAGTTTCCCTTGCGTAAACTCTATACTCATAAGACTGAAGACTCCTTGTGGCAATTCTTGTGTTAATATAGATACTTTACCACCTGGTTGTTCTTCAGTCTTCTTTTGCCCTTTTCTTCCTACTTTTTCTCCACCCTTAGCAAGGGATACGCTACCGTGATATACTCATTTTAGTCCTTGAACTAGAACACAACGGGCTTCTTTAGTAAAGGGCAAGGTCAGGAAACCCAACTCCCGACAAGGGAGCAGGCTTGTACTGTTGAGCATATTCGCTCAGGCTGGCAAGCTCACTATCCTGTCCAGGCTTAGTACTGCAAGGTACTCCGTTATGCGGAAGCGTTCGAGTTCGTACCTTTAGATGCCACCTCAGTCTGAAGCTCTACAACTCTTGGGTTAAACAGCAGTAGCGGGTTTAGGGCAGTGCCCAAGAGAAAGTACCGCCGCATAACATTGCCGAGAGGAGCCGAGGAGCAATCCTCGCGTCACACAGGCCCTTACGGGCGGAGTTTGGCCGTTCTCCACCGCAAAAACGGCTCCCCGCAAGGGGGATTTCAGAAACGGAAAGGCAGGCAAGAGGCCCCAATGCCCCAGCCCCAAACAAGGACTTGGCATTCCTCCCGTCCCGTGAACGGAGACGGGCCTCCTGCCTCGATTCAGGTGAAATGCCAAGCCAGTTTTGGCAAGAGCGGAGAAAAATTGCGCATGTCAAAAACATCGGCCATCCAACCGCAGCATGGGGTGCGCCCTCTCGGCAAAATTGAAGTCCTGCCCAACGCCATCCATACTATTATAACACAGGCAGTCAGCGAATGCTATGGTGTCGTTGGAATTGCGGCTCCCCGTCTTCGCAATGGGCAAGCGGTCCTTCTCCCACCCGAGCAGCGTAACCAGGGGGTACAGGTACGAGTTGTCAACCGCCAGCTCATCATCGAAGTCTATGTTGTACTGGAATATGGGCTGCGCATGTCAGAAATTGCACATAACATTATGAGCATGGTCAAGTTCTCAGTTGAGATCAGCGTTTTCGATGGTCAGGACCTTAAGAGGGCCATCCTGGCGGGGGCCACATGCTTAGAAGAAAATCGGGAAGCGATTAACGCGCTCAATGTCTTCCCTGTACCCGACGGTGATACTGGCTCCAACATGTCCCTCACTATGCAATCCGCCATTCGCAACATCACTAACAGCAACGAAACCTCTGCAAGTATAATTGCCGCTCGCCTGGCACATGATGCCTTGCTTGGTGCTCGTGGTAACTCTGGTGTCATCCTCTCTCAGACATTACGTGGACTGGCACAGGGATTGGATAAAAAACATACTTTCACTTCCTCTGACCTTGCTAACGCCCTTCAGGAAGCCACCCATCTAGCTTATCGGGCCGTACTCAAACCTGTCGAAGGAACCATTCTTACAGTTGTGCGCGAGAGCGCCGAAGCCGCAAAGATCAGCGCCGGGCGAGGCGATGACCTGGTCGGTCTGATGCAAGAAGTTGTCATCGCCGCCCGACAATCCGTCGCAGGCACCCCTGACCTCTTACCCATACTCAAACAGGCAGGCGTAGTAGACGCAGGTGGGCAAGGCTTCTGCACCATCCTCGAAGGAATCTGGCGCTACATCCGTGGCGAGGCATCCCTCGTAGGTCCTGGGGAGGCGGGGCCGGGGAACACCCAAAATGTAGTGGCACCCCTTGTGGGTGCCATGGGGGGAACCGGTGCCATGGCGGTGGGGCCAGAACCGGGCACCAGACTTGCCCAACAAAAAAAAGGGCGAGTGACAATCGAGGAAGATTTTGGCTACGAGGTCGTCTTCCTCTTGCGTGGCGAAAATCTTGATGTTGAGAAAATCCGTCAGACCATCATCGATATGGGTGGAGTCTCCACTGTTGTGGCAGGTGACGAGAAGCTACTCAAAGTTCACACCCACACCGAATCGCCTGGCAAAATCCTTGACTATGGAGTAAGCCTCGGCAGCCTCCTGGACATCAATATCGAAAATCTGCAAGAGCAAAGCCTCGCCTACGCTGCAGAGAGCGCAGCAGAGCATGCCAACGATAATCCTGACATACCAGCAATCATGCAGCAGATCGCCACTGTTGCCGTGGTGGCAGGCGCAGGCTTCGAAAAAGTCTTCAAGGAACTGCGAGTCAGCGCCATCGTACAGGGTGGGCAGACTATGAACCCCAGCACAGAGGAACTCCTCGCTGAAGTTAACTCTGTCGCCGCCAACCAGGTAATTATTCTCCCAAACAATGGCAATGTTATCCTCAGTGCCCGCCAGGTCCCCAATCTGACCGGCAAAGAAATCTACATCGTCCCCACCGAAACCTTACCCCAGGGCATTGCCGCACTGCTAGCTTTTAATTTCAACGCTGACTTCGAGACCAACTGCACTGCCATGACCGAGGCAGCTAAAAATATCCAGACTGCCGAGATTACTACGGCTGTACGCTCCGTCCAGATCGGCAATCTACGTGTGCGCGAAGGTGACTTCATCGGCCTCGTCAACGGCCATCTTGCTGTCGCTGGTCAAACCATTGAACAGGTTATCCGCGATACGCTGCAACGCATGAACATCGATCGCTACGAGATTGTCACCCTCTACTATGGCGAGGACGTGACAGCACAGCAAGCGCAGGAAACAGCCCAACGTCTCAAAGAACAATACTCGCATCTCGAAATCGAAGTTGTTGATGGAGGCCAACCCTACTACGCCTATATCCTTTCAGCAGAATAAATAGATCTATCGGGCCTCCCTCAGTGATGGGCGACGCCCATCACTGAGGGAGGCCCGATAGATCTATTCTCTAGTCATAGCAAACTTACTCATGTATAATGAGTACTATCATCAGGAGGTGAGAAATGGCCGTTCGTATCGTCACTGACAGCACAGCAGATATTCCTCGGGAACAGGCAGAAGCCCTGGAAATAACCGTGGTACCACTGACCGTGTTTTTTGGCAACGAGGCATACCTCGACGGAGTTGACCTGGATAGCGAAACATTCTACGCCAAACTTCAGACAAGCAAGGACTTGCCACGTACCTCACAACCATCCCCAGCAGCCTTCCAGGAGGCTTACCAACAGCTGATCGATGAGGGAGCAGATGCTATTCTCTCCATCCATCTCTCCTCAAAGCTCAGTGGCACCTATCAGTCTGCGTGTACTGGGCGAGACTCACTTCCAAAGGATGTGAAAAAGATTCCCATCGAGGTCATAGACTCGCAGAATATCAGTGTGAGTATGTCACAGGCCATCATTCAAGCTGCCGAGGAGGCACGCCAGGGCTTGAGTCTCGAAGAAATCAAAGCACATGTACTTGACAAGCTCTCCCGCACTCATATCCTGGCGGTGCTGGACACCCTGGAATTTATCAGGCGCGGTGGGCGCATCGGTGCCGCCTCTGCCCTGCTCGGCACTATGCTTAGCTTCAAACCGATTATTTCATTGAAAGATGGTGAGGTGGTACCAGTAGAAAGGCCACGCACTCGTAGCAAAGCCTATGAACGAGTGGCACAACTCACCAAAGAAATGGGGAAGATCGAGCAGATCATTATTGCTGAGACCAATGATGAAGTCGGCCAGCAGCTTGCTCAAGCCCTGAAGGCCGTCTACCCTGGCAAGATTCTCATCCACAAACTCGGTGCTGTCCTGGGCACCCATACAGGCCCCGGCGCAGCTGCCGTTGCTGTCATTACTGCAAAATAGCAAAGAGAGGTTCTCATGTCACAGCAATACGTCGTTCCATCTATCTATCAGGACATCAGCAATCAATCTCAGGGGTACTTTGCTTTCCGCTTCAGTTGCCAGCAATGTTACTGGTCCATAGATACAAAACCAATCCGCTCAACGGTTAGCACTGTCTCCAATGTGATGGACATTGGTGTCGGTCTGCTTGGCGGCTTCTGGGGACGTGCAGCTGAGGCTGGCGAACAGGTGTATGGTTCCAAATGGCACCAGGAGCAGGCCAATGCCCTGCAAAAAGCTTGGAGCGAGATTCAGCATGAGTTCCGTCTTTGTCCCAAATGCCACCGCACCGTCTGTATGCGCTGCTTCAACCTGAAGCTGAACCTCTGCACGATGTGTGCGCCTGATCTGAAAGCCGAGGGAGCCCAGTTCATGCATGAAAAGAACATCGAGGCCCAGCGCCAGCAGATCGAGGCGAATTACCAGGCACCACAATTCAACGTCGGAGCGATTTCCTCTGCCGTAACTCCCGATATGGTCGCACCGCAAGCCCCACCACAACAACAGCGTCTCCCCCAACAGGCTGTACAACAACAGATTCCACCGCCCCAGGCTGTAACACCCGTAACACCCGCATCGATAGCCGGTTTCAGCACCCCTGGCTACCCACAGGCTGTGATGTGTCCCACTTGTCGTCGCATGGGCCCGCCAGGAAAATTCTGCCAGGATTGTGGTGCAAAGCTTCCGATGCCTGACCTGTTCTGTCCACAATGCTCATCGCCCGTTGAGAATACAGCGCGTTTCTGCCCTGAATGCGGAACAAAGTTACAGATGGCCACAGGAAATTAATTTCCCTCCCCGCCGACCGTAGGCCCGTCAAAAGAATTTGGAGTGGATATGAGCATCGGGGCATTGACGTTTTGGCCTTTTGTCGGTACAATAGAAGTACTTGATATACTCTTATATCAAGCCTCTCGTGCCTGGGGTACGAGAAACGAGCCGACCAGAGCGATAGTTATCCTAGTGCGTCTTCTAGTATCAAGTAGGGGCCAGATTTTATTACGCCCCTGATAAGAGTGACTTGGTGTTCGTTGAAAGCCGTCGTCAGAGCGGCCTAGACTACGAAGGAGGAACGGCTGTGGGAATGCTACGGGTAATGTCCCGACGCGGAGATGACCGTGTTACCTGGGATGAGCAGAAAGTTCTGGTGGGAGACCCCGAAGCCATTGCTGCTGTTCGAGAAGCGGAACGTATCTTTGCGCAGGAACGCTCAAAAGGTGCTACCGCCTTCCGTGTTGATCCAGGGCAACCAGCCCAGCGCATCGAGCAGTTTGATCAGACCGCTGAGCAAATAATCCTCGTCCCGCGAGTCGTTGGTGGATGAGCTGGATCACTCAGGCGCTTACTACCCTGGGGTGGATCGTCGTCGCGTTCGCAATCTCACCAATGGTATGGCTCATCTTTCAGCCATACATTAAACGCTGGTCGCGTGCCGAGCGACGGGCGACCGATCTTTTACGGGATGTACTCACTCCTGAGCAATGTCGCCAGCTCCTCTGGCATGGCTATTTAGAAGTGCCAAGCCAGTCTGTGCCACATCGTGTGTACCGCGTACCACGCACCAAAGGCTATGTCCAGGTGATGGAACATGGACGTGCAGTTATGCGTCTCTGTCTACAACCAGTTGAGTGTTTGCCCGACGCTGATATTGTTGTGCTCCATAAGCTCATGATTGAAGCGAATGAAGAGACTTACCTCGAGAAGGCAAACAAGTACTTTTGTGTTGATATGAACTAGCATAAATAACAATCAGCCAGCAGGCCGACAGCAAAGGTCGGCCTGCTGGCTGATTGTTATTTACTCTTCCTCCTCCTCACCATTTTCTTCCACCTGTAGAATTTCGTGGTGTCCATTCTGCTTTTCACAGACATGCGGACCTCCATCCAATGGTGTACCACACAGAGGGCAAACAGGACGCCCAGAAGTCACTAGTATGGTAATGGTATTTGTGAGAGCCTGGGCTTGACGTTGCGTAAAAAGGAAAGATACCGCTGCATCCTCACGTATCCATGCCTGCGGCTCCTGCCCGCGCTCCATGATAATTTCTAATGGAACGACAACCAGTAAGAACAGGGCGCGAGCTTCATCATAATTGAGCCCCAGCCTGGCCACCTGAAAATCATGATCGGGATTGCGCGGGAAATCACTCGGCATGGTCACTGGAGCAGGTCGCGGCCCCACCTGGACTTCTGTACGCAATATTTTTCCCTCGGAGAACCCTGCCAGCAGCCCATCTAATGCCAATGAGAGCGTGTTGAGCTGTTCTTTCTCCATCCACATAATGGCAGAACCCCGTACTCCACGCACAAAAAGACGAAAACGACGTTGGCCCGGCTGACCCACTGCATCAGCACCAAGTACGTCTATCAGACCAAGGTCTGTACTCATAAATACCGCCTCCTTCCCATACTTTAAATACATGGATGCGATAGAGTGGATTACCTGTCCCTCAAAGCAGATATCTATAGAGAGAACAGGTATCCTACGATCTAATACCCGCGTTCTGGCTCGTACCGATTGCGCAGTGGCTGACCAGCACGATAGCGACGCAGATTGTCTGCAAAAAGGGCTGCGAGACGCTCCTCATAGTGAACACTCAAACCAGAAATATGTGGTGTCAGAATCACATTTGGCATAGAATATAATGGACTCTCTGGTGGTAAGGGCTCAGTCTCTGCCACATCAAGTCCAGCCCCCGCAATCCAGCCCTCATTAAGAGCACGTATGAGTGCTGCTTCATCAACCACGCGACCACGAGCTACATTGACGAGGTAGGCATTTCGCTTCATCGCTCGCAATTCAGGCTCCCCAATCATCCTCTCTGTTCTTGGCGTCAGTGGTACAGCAAGCACCACATAATCACATCGCCCCAACAGCTCTTGCAATTGTTCTGGTGAATAGAGTTGCTCCACATCGGGGTCTGCCTCTTCCCTCTGGGCTGAACGCCGCATTCCCAGTACGCGCATACCAAAAGCATGACCAATCTGGGCAACACGACGACCAATATGCCCCAACCCGATAACCCCCAGTGTTTGATCTGCCAACTCGCGCCCTCCCAGATTATACCAGGCAGGGCTGCTGGCCCATACATGCTGTTCCTGGAGATGCCTCATCTTCGGCCATGACCAGTTAAACATCAGCATACTGCCAAAAACATACTCGCTAATGGTTATCGCATGAATCCCTGCTGCCGTGGTAACAATCACATCACTATCAGCATTCAGCAGCCCGGTAGGTAAGAGACTATCAACGCCAGCTCCAGGAAATTGCAGCCAGCGCAGATTCGTCGCAATTTCACGGATGTTTTTTGGCACACTATACGTACAGAGAATCTCCACCTCCGGCAAAAGACTCTGGAACTCATCAGGGTGCGTAGTACAAATTACCCCTGTACCAGCAGCCTCGCGTAACATCTCTTGAGATGCCGGAGTAAATGGAAAGGTACTTACTACTTTTAGTCCATTAGCCAAGGCACGATCTCCTTACTAAGTTTGCAGAGACGATAGTCCGTTTCTGCCTTCATTCAGTCTATCCGAATCTAGTCATTGTGGCAAGACCAATCCCAGCCCGAATTTTGATACTGTTGGCAGAACATGCTGATACTATAGTGCGTTGTATGCCAGGACTCACTTTGTTACTTTTAGCAAAAGCCAGATACTTGGGCGCAATGATGAAGTCTCAAAAATTATAGGGGACATTCGATCGAGTGTAGGAGCACAATGAATTGCGCCCCTACATTCTCTATTTGTTTCCATATATTCCCCTTTATGTTCTTCAACTACATCGTTGCGCCTAATGCCGCCTGGTGATATCTACAGAGACTAACACAATTTGCCGATAACATGTAGTGACACCACTCGTGGGGTGCCACAGGCGTGGACACAGGGAAGAAGATGACCTGAAATGTAGTGGCACCACTCGTGGGGGCCATGGAATGGAGGCCAGGGGCCAACGACAATTGTCCTAATCAAGGCTCTGATACTACATTTAGCGCTCATTGTCCGTTTGAACAGGTAGATAACCATATACCTATATTAAAAGATAAAAAAAGAAGGGCGATCGCCGAGGTCGCGTTGCTGCACTACAAACTTCGCATATTTGGCATCCGCAAGGAATGCTCCTACAGAGGGGATAGTAATGATAGTCAATAATGATCCGACCCGAACCAGCAACACTCCCGATGGACAACGACTTCAAGCACAACTGGGATCGGCAGCGGATTGGAAGGATATCGCAACTCGGCAGACCAACCCGCGCCGTAAAAGGCGGAGGCGCATCCTTGCCATTACTATCACACTCCTCTTTCTCATGCTTATTTTGACGACAGTACGTCTGAGCACAGTTATAAGTGATACCAATGACCAGTTACTTGTGCAGATTGGCAACCAGCAAACGGCTGTCGTAGACCTCCGCCAGAGTGAGCCCATCAGCCCCTATCTCTTCGGAGTCAATGTCTTTCCCGAAGCTGGCTCAAACTCCGTCGATGCCGATTTTACCGGTTTCATGGACTACACACCATCAATCATAGAAGGTCTAAAAAATGCACAGATCAAACTACTGCGCTTCCCCGGTGGCAACTGGAGTGAGAGACAAAATAGCCGAGAGGGAGGTCATATCCTCTCACTCGATCAGCTCAATGACTTTAGCCTCCTCCTCAACGAAGTGGGGGCGGAGGGGATAATCCAGGCTCGGCTCTCCAACCCGATCGACGGGACAGGAATAGCTGCTCAGCTGACAACCCGGGCAAATCTGGCTGGTCGCTGGGTGGACTATATGAATAATCCCAAAAGCGACCTGCGCACAGGGAAGTATGCCCATGCACCCTTCCATCCGATTAAATTCTGGACAGTAGGCAATGAACCCGATAGAATAATCAATCCCAGTTCTCCAACAAACGATATCTATACCGTTTCTGACTATGTGAATGAGTTCATTGAATACTCTAAGGTCATGCACCAGAACGATCCAACAATTAAAGTGTTTGGACCAGAAATTAGCCAGTTCTACGGTCTGGGTGCTGGTCCGGTCGATGCGCAGGGACAACTCTGGATGGAAAGCTTCCTCAAAGGCGTGGCAAAATATGAGCATGCCCATCCTGAACTGAAGTTTCACCTGCTCGATGGAGTCTCATTCCACCGCTATCCGTTCCTTGATGCTCGCACTCAACCCGATCTGCTCCTGAGCAGTAGTGCTGAATGGAATTATCTCCTGCCACCACTTCGCCAGTTGATCCGCCAGGATTTTAATCGTGACCTGCCTGTTGCTGTGACTGAGATCAACACGAATCCAAATGGAGAAGTTCCAACACCAGGCATTGCCTCACTCTGGTGGGCTGATACTCTGGCAACATTGATGAATCAGCAAGTGGATTATGTTGGTTTCTTCTCAGCAGAGGGCGTCAATACACCATATCCCCTGTTCGCTAAAGATGGTCAACATCAAACAGCCATGTTCCGGGTAATGCAGTTGTTTTCATACCTGCAACACAACTTGATTCCCCTGGGAGTGCAGCATGACCCCGTGAGCCTCTATGCCACAGAGGACGATGCTCACCAGGCGGTCAGTCTGCTCTTTATCAACAAATCATCCAACACGCAATTGGTGCAGGTAAGCCCGGCGAACCAGGTGTTCGGCGTAGGTCCATGGCATAGTCAGGATATCAGTCTGGCCGCTTATAGCATGGTTCTGGTCACCTTGCATCACAATGCCGATGCAGAAGCCTACAGCTTCATTGTACCAGCCATCGATGATCCCAACCTTCATCCGTTAAATCATGTCATCTGCGGTCATAAGACCGATGCCCTGGCCAACTATATACCTTGTTAGAGAGGGAGGAAAAGTGATTTTCACTGTTCTCGGTCAAATTCTTGAAATTCTTTACTTGCTCTTAATACTGCTGATGATCTTCCAGGCGATCTTTAATATACGCCTGCGCCTCTTCATCTGGGAGACACCGGAGCATGCCTGGCTGAATCATGCTCCGACGATCTATCAAGACCCCTGTCTCTCTTTTACAATTATGTTGCCTGCCCGGCATGAGGAGGACGTTTATCGTGAAACACTCCAAAAGGTCTATGATCTCAACTATCCTAAAGAGTTGATGCAAATTCTGGCAATTTGTCGAGAGGATGATCCAGCCACCATCGGGGAGGCACAGGCCAAGATCAATGAACTTGGAGACCCGAACGTTCAGTTGATCATCTTCAATGACACACCGATTAACAAACCCCATGGCTTGAACCTGGCACTCCAGGTAGCACGCGGGGATATTGTCACTATCTTCGATGCTGAGGACGAGCCACATCCCGATATACTCAATATTATTAACACGACAATGCTCAATGAAGATGTAGACGTTGTACAGAGTGGCGTTCAGTTGATGAATCATAATACAAAATGGTTCTGTTTCCTCAATGTCCTGGAGTACTTCTTCTGGTTTAAATCATCCTTGCACTTCTTTTCACGTGTTGGCATGACTCCATTGGGAGGCAATACTGTTTTTGTGCGGCGCGAACTGATGGAGCAACTGGGAGGTTGGGATGAAAACTGCCTGACTGAGGATGCAGACCTGGGGATCCGCCTCAGCCTTTCACATGCACGTATGCGCATTATCTATGATGACGAGTTCGTAACACGTGAGGAAACTCCGCACACGATTGAACAGTTCATCAGGCAGCGTACCCGTTGGAACCAGGGCTTCATTCAAATCCTCTTTAAGTGGGAATGGTTGAAGCTCGAAAAGCTCTCACAACGCCTGCTGGCCTTTTACGTACTGATCCTGCCAGAGGTACAGGCACTCTTTGCCCTCATGGTGCCAGTATCGCTTGTGATGTTCTTCCTGGTTAAGTTGCCACTCTGGCTTGCCATACTGACCTTTTTACCACTCTATTGCTTCGTTCTGGCCGTCTTCATCGATCTGGCTGGACTGCATGAGTTCCTGAAAGCACATAGGCGAAAGTGGAGCTGGCGTGAAGCAATGATTCTGGTACTGGCCTTCTTCCCATATCAATGGGTCCTGGGAATTGGTTCCATACGAGCAGTGTATCGCTACATCCAGGGGGTTTCCAATTGGGAGAAGACAGATCATATTGGACAGCATCGCGCACATATTTGAAGCGAGGAGGGTACCCGCAAGGGATATCCCGACAGATAGACAGATATTAGGAAACGCCATGACAGGTTTCAATAGACCAGGGCAACCGCAAGAGACGCCTCTACCAGGTGAACAACCAGAGCGGCCACAATCGGAAATACCGATTCGGCGCAAGGTGACTACGGGGAATGCAGGCAAGCACAGGCATACTACCCAGTCTCCAAACCTGAATGGAGGGTCCCATCCCATTCAGCCTTTCCTGCCACCCCGCCGACCAGAGGTGGACACGATAAATCAGACTCCCATAGAAGACCAGGAGCCATCTCGACCGCCTACATTCCCTCTCGTTCGTCAGATTGACCGTCGGCCCACTGGAGCTCTTCCTGTTACCCCTATTCATGTACGAATTAGACCGAGTCGACAGAACCGACAGAACCAGCAGGGTGGACAAGACAACAACAATGGTCATAAGGAACTGGCTCATCTCCCAACGGCACCACTCCCTGCTACTCCTATCCCTGGACAGGCCGGGCAGAACCAGCAGCCTGGCACCGACGAGAACAATAGCCGCAAAGACCTAGATCATCTGCCTACAGAGCCACTTCCTCCTGCTAGCAATGGCCATCACAACCGCACCAGGACCGCGCCATCTGTACTTTCTGCACTGCCTGCACCTCATTCCATAAGCAAAACGCAGGAGAAACAGCCGGAGCCAGAGCTTGAAGAGCTTGACGAACATGGCAATATCATCCTGCATCGTAGTCCGAATTTTTTTGTGCGCACGGTCTACCGTGCAGGACAGAGGCCGCATCCACTACGAAAACCCACCGGGCGCACAACTGTACTGCCTGATCAAGACAAGCGTATTGCTGCAAGCGAAACGCGCCTGATGCCCAAAGTAGGGCCGATCAATCCAGTCAAAGCCAGGACATTCCCTGTCCCAGCCTGGGCTGAAAGCATTGTTGTTATAATTGGTCTTCTGGCCTCCTTAGTCGCCCACGCCTTCAACATGTTCAACTTCCCGCGCTACGAACTGGATGAAGGTACCTACATGTCGAGCGCCTGGGCAATCTTGAATGGGCTGATCACACCCTATCCCTACGGTTATGGGCACCCCCCAGCAGCCTGGATGCAGATCTCCCTTTGGGTACAACTCACTGGCGGGTTCTTCACCTTTGGGAATGCCCTGAACAGTGGTCGGGTGCTCATGCTGCTCTATGCCCTCGCCTGTTCACTACTGGTCTACCTGATTGTCCGTCACCTTGGTGGAAGTCGTACTGCTGGCCTGCTCGCTATGGTCATCTTCTCGCTCTCTCCACTCAGCATTACCTACCAGCGCCAGGTATTGCTCGATAACGTTGGTACCTTCTGGCTGTTACTCTCACTCTACCTGCTCGTTGTAGGCAACAGTCGCTTATTCTACATTGTGTCTGCGGCTATTTCCTTCGGCATAGCAGTGCTCTCAAAGGAGATTTTCGTTCTCTTTCTCCCAGGTATGATTTACGCACTGTGGCTGCACAGTACCAAATTTCAACGTAAATTTGCCCTTGTTGCCTTCACCTACACGATAATCGCCATAGGTTCAGGTTTTGTGCTCCTGGCAATCTTGAAGGGCGAGTTGTTTCCATATTCATGGCACCTTCCCGGAGATACGCACCCACACTTGAGTATGTTAGATACGTTCATTGGACAGGCTCAACGCGGTCAAGGAGAGGGAAGTCTTAGTTCGAGTTGGGCAAACTGGACTCAAGGTGATATTGTGCTGATGGTCTTCAGCATTGCTGCTGTAGCCTTCAACCTGGTTGTTGGCTGGTGGAACCGCAAGTTGCTGCTTATCTCGCTGCTTGCCATCAGTTTCTGGCTACTCCTGGTGCGTGGTGGGATCGTTCTCTCGTTCTATATTATCCCCCTGATCCCGCTGATTGCCCTCAATGCTGCGATGGCAATCCATACCATTACAAACTGGATTGGTAAACTGGTGCGCTTCGACATTGTGCGTGCCGTACTCATTCTGCTCGTCATAGGAGGCATTGCCTATTACGACACGCAAAACTTCGGCATCGTCTTCACCCAGCACCCCACATCGGCGCAAACAGACGCCATGGTCTGGATACGCGATCACGTCCCACATACCTCCTTTATCGTGATCAACAGCTACCTCTACATGGACCTGCGCCAGCCAGGCGGTGAAGGTGTGGGCAATGGTGCTACCTACCCGTTTGCTCACGTCTATTTTAACGTCGCCTTCGACCCAGAACTCCATGATGGACTGCTGAACGGCAACTGGGACCGTATTGACTATATCGTTGCCGACTCCGAAATGCTCAATGACATCAATAACATCGGGGGACCGATGAATATTATTAAGGATGCCCTCCAGCACTCAATTCTACGTGCCGAGTTCCGGGCAGACGACCATGACCAGCAAATTGTCATTCAGGTCTACCAGGTGATGCACAAACAACCACAACCAACAGTCTACCAACAACCAATAATGGCTCAGGCATTTACCCGTAACCTATCACCTCTTGAGGGCGACAGGTTACGGGTAAATGCCTGAGCCAAAAACGTTATTATGTAAAAAGGGGGAAGAAGAAAATAACTATGCTGGCAACACGACCAGGCACAGATACAATTGCCGTCACTCGCACCTTTGATGGGATCGAGCAGGCCGCACATCGCGTGATTGAGCAAATAGGCGGCATGGAATCGGTCATGCGAGGAGCAAAAATTGCCATACTTAAACCCAATTTTGTAGCAGGGCGCGGTGCTGAGACAGGCTCTACTACCAGCTTTGCCCTGCTCAAGGCTGTGGCCGAAGAGGTACGCGCTTGCGGAGCCGAGCCGGTGCTCTGCGAAACCCCAGGCACCGAATTCGACCGCGAAGCCACTTATACCATCCTGGGTGTCGAGAAATTCTGCGAGGAAAATGGTATCCGCATCTTACGTGTAGACCCTGAGGGCGGAGAAGAGGATTGGATGGAGCTACGGCCAACAGGCGCAAAAAAATTACGCCGCTTCCGTATCCCACGTATCCTCAAGGAAGCACGCCTGATTAACCTGCCCGTCCTGAAAACGCATGTTGTCTCCGCTATGACCCTGGGTATGAAAAACCCGATGGGTATTTTGCCGCGTCCCGACCGTCGTTCAATGCATACCTTTGGTATTGATCAGAGCATCGTCGATATGAACCTCGGCATCAAGCCCGACCTGACGATTGTCGATGGGAGCGTAGGCCAGGATGGAGAGGGACCGCTCTATGGTGATAAGGCAGACCTGCAGGTCCTGGTAGCGGGACGCGAGAGCCTCGCTGTAGACCTGGTCTGCTGCCAGCTTGTCGGCGTCAAGCCGCGAGACATTCCCCATCTGAAGCTGGCGCTAGAGCAGATGGGCAAGCCATCCTGGACCCTGGTTGGTGAAGATGTTGGCATGATCAGGCAGTTCCGCCTCCCGCAGCAGAAAGGACTCTATCGCTTTATCTTCTGGCTGATGTATCCATTGGACTATCCTTACACACTGATCGCAGAACGTGGCAAGCACTTCTGTACGACACTCTATAAGACGGGTTTAGTCGGTACCCGCCCACAAATTCATGAGGAGAAATGTACACGTTGCGGCATCTGCGTCGAAACCTGTCCACTTCCCAATGTGATTGATCTCAAAACACTGAAGGTCAACCCCCGAACCTGTGAGCGTTGTTTGCTGTGTTACGAAGCTTGCCCAGAGAACGCCATCAGCGTGAAGGGCTATTCAGGAGCAAGGCAATGACGATACTGGTAACCGGAGCCACCGGCTTTTTGGGATCGGCGCTGGTGACAGAACTGCTGAGACAAAAGCAACCAGTGCACATACTGGCTCGTGATGTGAAAAAGGCACGCGAGCAGTTCGGTGAAGCTGTAACGATTATTCCAGGTGAGATTACCGAGGCGAAACACGTACAGCAGGCAGTTGACGGAGCCACCGTCATCTACCACCTTGTTGGTCGCCTCTATCATCCAAGTGTCCCCACCGAACTCTATCGTCGTACACACGTAGAAGGTACACGCATCCTGCTCGATGCCTGCAAGGGGCAGAACCAGTTGCAGCGTATTGTTCATTGCAGCACAACAGGTGTCTTTGGAGTCACAGGCAAAACACCTGCATCCGAAGATGCTCTTTACGCGCCTACCAATCCCTACGAAGCCACCAAACTGGAAGGAGAACAGCTCGCTCTCAAAGCATATCAGGAAGATGGCCTCCCTATCAGTGTCATCCGACCAGGGCTTGTCTACGGGCCAGGAGATATCCACCTGCTCGGCTTCTTCGTCTCGATTAAAAAGGGCCTCTTTCGCGTCATCAATGGTGGAAAGGCAGAACTGCACCCGGTCTACATCGACGATATGACCGCCGCATTCCTGCTCTGTGCCGAACGACCCGAAGCACTCGGTCGCAGCTATAACATTGCGGGTGAACGCGCAGTCACCATTCAGGAACTTGGCACGGCAATCGCACACTCCCTGGGTCGGGAACTTCCCAAAGGTAGTATCCCACTCTGGCTTGCCAACCTCGCCTCGGATATCTTCACCACGGTACCTGGTATGCAAGGAGAGAAGGCCCCACTCACACGCAGCCGTGTCAAATTTCTCACAAATAGCCGCGTCTACGATATTCGTCGTGCCAAAGCAGAGTTAGGCTATGCTTCCAGGGTGGATTTAGAGCAAGGAATGAAATTAACCGCCGCCTGGTACCAGAAGCATGGGTATCTGTAAGCATAAAAAACCTATTTCATGTGAGGATTGCATGCAACAACCACAACGTCCAAATCCATTACAAAGTGATCGTATAGGAGCCACCCGCTCCTACATCCGTCCAACACGCCTGGTAAAGATCAAAGGAAAAAATCTGCGTGCAGTAGAAAATATGGACGCAAAAGGCGACATTGCAATACAATCCACAGCCGCCATGCAGACACCTGACACGGCCACTTCTCCAACCATCCCACTATGGAGTATAAGCAATAGCTCCACAGATGATCCTTTTGACATCAGCAACCAGCATACCGAGCGCATTAGACAACTCAGTGGGATGATGCCAGCCATCCGCATAGCAAAACGCCCCCCAGATGAGAAGCCGCAGCCTGAAGCTACTAACGGCAACGTTGGCGCACTGACGATAGAAGACGGCTGGTGGCCTTACGGCATCCAGCAAACAGGAGCGCTACCTATCGTCAACCTCTACGGACGTGAACCCTTTGGTCGCACTCCGTCACAAGTCTCTATCGCCGAAGCTATAGCACTACCAATACCAGAGCCAGAGGCAAAACCACAGCCAGCATGGAAAGCCCTGCTCAGCACTCCCGCTGCAAAAGTGACACTTGGCCTGCTTGTCGGCATTGGCCTGCTCTTCCTGGTCGCACGCTTCGTAGATATCCCTGCAACGATCAGTGTGCTCAAGCAGCGCCTGACGACACCACAGGGCATCTTGCTGGCTCTCCTCTCCGGCGTAGCATTCCTCACTGCCTTTAGCATCCGGGGCGTTCGCTGGAAACTCTTCTTGAATCCCGTTGGCAAGGTAAGCACCTTCAAAGCAATCCAACTTTTCCTGGTCGGTATCTTCCTGAACTTTCTCTTACCTATTCGTGGAGGTGAGGTCGCAAAGAGCTTGATGCTCAAGCGCATCGCCAATATCCCTGTCAGCCAATCACTCCCCACCGTCGCCATGGACAAAGCCCTGGACTTAATGCCCGCCCTTTTCATCATGGCCATCGTACCGTTCCTTGGTGTACACATGGATATCAAGCTATGGCTGGTGCTGGGGCTGGTAGGCGGACTGTTGATCGGCCTGATCTTCTTTATCGCACTGGCCGCCTGGAAACGGACCGCCGCAATTGCTCTACTCGCCAAAATCACCGGACTGCTCCCTAAGGGCATCGGCAGCAAGATCGAAGGATTCGCCACAGGATTCGTTGACTCCCTGCTCGCAGGTGCCAGCCAGCCCAGAATCTTTATTCCCGCCCTCCTGCTCACCTGTGTCGCCGTGCTCTTCGATGGCCTCTTCGCCATGCTCGCCTTCTGGACCATTGGCTACCAGATCCCCTTCGGCACAGCCATCTTCGGCTATACCGTCTACAACATGTTCTACATTCTCCCAACCCCTCCAGGACAGGTCGGAAGTAACGAGGCTGTCGGCCTGCTGGTCTTCACCGGCCTGTTGCAGCAACCCCCAACTCAGGTCAATGCAATGTTCTTCTTCTCTCATCCCTGGGCTGCTCTATTGATGTGCGCGACTGGTATGGCCTGTCTGAGTGCATTGGGTCTGACGATTTCGAGTGCAATGAAGGTGAAGGCGGAGGGGGAGAGTGCTGAAGTGGTGGAGGCACAGAAGCAAGGGGTAGGGGTGTAAGGTTAGTTGACAATTCATGCTTGTATCACCTGTTGCATTTTCTCTCCCCTGCATGCTATAATCCCCTTGGTATAATATGAGAGACAACATGGGATCAAAAGGATGAGTAAAAAGCCACCGCCCACTATTTGGGGATCTCTAGCGTTAATGGGGCAGCTTGGCTTCACCATCGCCATTCCCATAGCCATCGGTGTCATCGGGGGAAATTACCTTGATGGCGTTGTACGTACCGGACATTTGTTTTTACTGCTCGGGCTGCTGCTTGGCCTGATCTCGGGAATATATGGAGCGTACCGTTTACTGGCACCCTTATTTAGATAGAATAGGATAAACGGAAACCATCTAGAACCAAACAGACCTAGCCTGGCAGAACCCGGCGATTAGGGAGGATGCCGAGTGTTCTGGAAACTTCCTGAAATAAAACTTCAGCCAGATGTGATCATTCCTCTATTTTACGAAAATGGTCACGCTCGAGGAATCACCAATACACTCCTCTGTACCTGGATATCACTCATCGCGTTGGTAGTGCTTACCTATTTTGCCACACGCCGACGCGAAATGATTCCTCGTGGGGCACAGAACTTCGCGGAGTGGGCCGTGGAAAGCTTGCTAGGATTGGTAGAAGGTGTAGCAGGGAAAGAAAAAGGGAAAAAATTCTTCCCCCTCGTCGCTACTTTCTTCGTCTTCATTCTCTTCTCCAACCTGCTTGATATTTTCCCAGGTGTAGATACTGTTGGGGCTATCGATACCGAGGCGATTGCCAGGCTCCATCCAAGTTGCCAGCCGTTCCTGGGCTTTTTGCCAAACTGCTCTCCAGCTTTTGGCTTCTTGTTGTTTGGTGATATCTCGAATAAGATTATTCCCTGGATTCGCCCCGCTACCAGTGACCTGAATCTGACATTCTCCATGGCACTTGTCTCTGTGGTTGTGACTCAGATCTTCGGTTTCTATACATTGGGGGCAAAAGAGCATCTGAGCAAGTACTTCAACTTCAAGAGCCTGTTCAGGTTCAACTTCGAAGGATTTATCCAGTTCTTCGTGGGTCTGCTGGAACTGGTTACCGAACTGGCGCGTCTGCTTTCGTTCTCTTTCCGTCTCTTTGGCAACATCTTCGCAGGTAGTGCAGTGCTGGCGGTATTCGCTTTCGTCCTGCCATTCCTGGCTGATGTAATCTTTATTCCATTGGAACTATTTGTTGCCTTTGTGCAAGCCCTGATTTTCTCGCTGCTGACCCTCGTCTTCCTGGAGATTGCCACAACCAGCCATGCTCACGCCGAAGAAGAGTATGAAGCACAGAAAGAAGTCGAGCACAAAGAAACGGTGGCAACGCATTAAGCGTCAAAACTTATCATGGTGATTGCACCTCGCAGAGTATCTTTACTGCGATTGCATAATATATAATTAACAAATATCAAGGGGTTCGCTGTATCGCACCCCTATCGAGGAGGATTTAATCATGTTAGCACTTGCTGTAGCACTAGCAATTGGTTTGGGAGCTATTGGCCCTGGTGTCGGTATCGGTATTGCCGCAGGTCAGGCATTCAATGCTATCGGGCGCAATCCTGAAGCCGAGCCGCTGATCCGTATCAACATGTTCATCGGCCTGGCGTTTGCCGAAGCTATCGCTATTTACGCTCTCGTTATCGCCTTCGTGATCCCAGTCTTCGCAAGGTAATACCCCAGGGCGACTGCAAATGGTAGTAAGCCGCCATCCCAGACAGGGGGACCGGTAGAGCACCCTCTCTGGGGGAGAGGTAATAGATTTATCCAGCACGTCACGTGGGTCCCGCGCCTGGGAGGCGATGAAGGACCCCTACCATAAACGGATTGGCTTACTATGCCTGCGGTCGTTCTGTGAGGAGAGCTTTGACGAAAGGAGGAGCTTACAATGGCATTTATTCTTGCCCAAGGCGGTTCCCTGTTTGACGGACTTGGCATCAATGCTTTTGCCTTCCTCTCGCAGCTTGTTAGTTTTGGCATCGTCTTCTTGATCCTGTGGAGATGGGGATTTCCCGCTATCATCAAGATGCTTAACCAGCGACAGGCGGTGATACGCGAGGGCATTGAGAACGCCGAACGCGCCAAACGTGAGCTTGCAGAAGCGACGAACCGTGCAGAGCAAGTGCTTGCTGAGGCACGCAGGCAGGCCCAGGAGACGATTGAACAGGCAACGAAGGCGGCTGAGCGTGAAGCTCAACGCATTCAAGACGAGGCTCACGCACGCGCTGCACAAATTGAAGAGCAGCAGGTTGCCCGTATCCAGCAGGAGGCGGCTCGCGCTCATGCTGAGATCAGTCGCCTGGTTGTCAATCTCTCGATCGATGCTGCGAGTAAAGTGATCAGGAAATCTCTTGATAGCAAAGATAACCGCCGTCTGGTGGAAGAGTTCGTTAGTGTCAGCCAGGCAAAGGAACAGTAATGCTTAAAGGAGCGATTGCACGTCGCTACGCCGGGGCGATTTTCGATCTTGCACGCAAACAAAATACCATTGATCGCACACTTGAAGAAGTGCGCGAGATAGCCATGCTATTTTCTCAGCGCAAGTTAGCGTATCTTTTGCGTGAGCCGAAAATCCCAGCGCAGCGCAAAGAGACAGCCATACGTTCGGCGCTAGCTGACAAGGTGCTGCCTACATCGCTTAACCTGGCGTTGCTCGTCGTCCAGCGTGACCTGGTTGAACTTATGCCAAATATTGCCCGCGAACTCGAACAGATGGTGCGGGATTATAAGAATGAAGCGGTGGCACAAGTTATCACGGCAAAGGAAATGGATGAAGCGCAGCTTAAACGTGTGCAGAAGGCGCTCGAACGTAGAACTGGGAAGAAAATTCTTGTAGAAACAAAAGTTAACCCGGACATTCTTGGTGGAGTGATTGCCCGCGTTGGTGATCAGGTCATTGATGGAAGCATTCGACATCGGCTGGCTGTACTGCAACAGCAGTTGTTAACAGGTGTAGCCAGCTCGAGCGTTGACCTCTTCTCTGAGGCAACCAGCCCCGATGGCTATGTTACCACGCCTGGTGAAACATTGTCAGGACAAAGCCCCACAAGCCAGGATAGGGTTGGACCAAGCAGAAGTCAATAGTAACCTGGCACCCACAAGGGGGACCACTACCATCGACGGGCTTCGCCCGTCAGCGTAGCATAGTAGTGGCACCCCTTGTGGGTGCCAGGCCAGCGAACCGTATTAGGAGGAACAACGATGGCATCTTGGGCTGATGAAATCAGTGCCATCATCGAGAGAAACATCGCCGGGTTCGAAGGGAGCACAATCTCAACAGCAAGCGTAGGTACCGTCATTGCTGTGCAAGATGGAGTTGCTCGCGTCTACGGACTGCAAGATGTGAAGTATCTCGAACTGGTAGAATTCCCACGCGCCGGGGTGATGGGACTGGCTTTCAACCTTGAGGAAGAGACAGTCAGTTGCACCGTCCTGGGTGACTATACACACATTAGAGAAGACGACGAAGTTCGCACCACCGGGCGAGTTATCCAGGTTCCCGTTGGTGATGCACTCATTGGTCGCGTGGTCAACCCCCTGGGTGAGCCACTCGACGACAAAGGACCGATCGTTACCGATAAATACCGCCCGGTTGAGCGTATTGCCCCTGGTGTGATTACACGCCAGCCGGTGAATACGCCGGTACAGACGGGTATCAAGCCTATTGACAGTATGATCCCCATCGGGCGCGGTCAGCGCGAACTGATCATTGGTGACCGCCAGACAGGTAAAACCGCGATCGCTATCGACACGATCATTAATCAGAAGGGTAAAAATCTCATCTGCATCTACGTAGGAATTGGTCAGAAGAACTCATCGATTGCGCGTACCCAGGCCATCCTGGAGGAACACGGTGCCATGGATCACACCATCATCGTGGTTGCAGGTGCCTCTGAGACTGCCCCTCTGAAGTACCTGGCTCCCTATGCTGGCTGCGCGATGGGCGAGGAGATCATGGAATCGGGCCGCGATGCTCTGATCATCTACGATGACCTGACCAAGCACGCTGAAGCCTACCGTAACATCTCGCTGATTATTCGCCGTCCACCAGGACGCGAAGCGTATCCCGGCGATGTCTTCTACCTGCATTCGCGCCTGTTGGAGCGTGCGGCACGCTTGAACGATGAGTACGGTGGTGGTTCACTTACAGCGCTGCCGATCATTGAAACAAAAGCCAACGACATCTCGGCCTATATCCCGACAAACGTCATCTCGATTACCGACGGGCAGATCTTCCTCGAGACCGACCTGTTTAATGCAGGCATAAGGCCAGCCATCAACGTAGGTCTCTCAGTCTCGCGTGTAGGTAGTAACGCTCAGACACGAGCCATGAAACAGGTGGCGGGCTCACTGAAGTTGGACCTTGCCCAGTTCCGTGAACTGGCTGCGTTCGCCCAGTTCTCTTCAGACCTGGACAAGGCGACGAAGAGCCGCATTGATCGTGGACAGCGCTTGACCGAAATACTCAAGCAGCCACAATATCAGCCAGTTCCGGTCGAGAAACAGGTAATGATCATTTATGCAGCTACAAACGGCTACCTGGACGACGTGTCAGTAGATAAGATCGTTGCCTGGGAGCCAGCTTTCTACCGCTACATGGATTCCAACCATCCAGAGATCGGCGAAGCTATCATCGAGCAATCCGTCAAGGGTAAAGAGAAGATGTCCGACGAACTCCTCAAGCAGTTGAGAGCCGCCATCGAAGAGTTCAAGAAGACCGCCGAACCGCGTGAAGATACAGCAGAACAGACGAAAAAGGCGGAGGAAGCTCGCCGGGCCGCGACACAAACAACTTCGCAAACCCCGGAGTCGCGCTAGGAGACTAATCTATGCCATCAACACGAGAAATCCGGCGGCGCATACGGTCGGTCAAGAACATAGCGCAAATCACTAAAGCCATGCAAATGGTGGCAAGTAGTAAGATGCGACGGGCGCAGGAGCATGTCCAGAATTCACGTCCTTACGCTGAGCAGATTCGTGGGCTTGTCTCGCGTCTTGCTAACGCGGCAGGCGAGGACATCGGCGAGCGAGTCAAACTGTTGCACCAGCGCCCGGTACATAGAATCGGCTTTGTAGTGATTTCGCCTGACCGTGGTCTCTGTGGAGCACTACCCAGCAACATTAACCGCAAGGCAGCAAGTGCTGCTCTAGAACAGCAGAATCGCCTGGCAGAGCAGGGCGAACGACCAGGTATAGACTACGTAGCCGTTGGCCGCAAATCACGCGACTTCATTATCCGCACTCAACAACATCTGCTGGCCGAGTTTACTAACTATGGTGATAAACCGACATTGAGTGACGCTACGGCGATTGCCCAGGTAGCAATGGATGCCTTCCTGAACGGGGAGGTCGATATCGTCTACCTGGTCTATGCGAAGTTTGTCAACACTGTGACACAGCAGCCTACAGCTATACAGCTTCTGCCTGTGCAGCCACCTGTCGAGGAAAGTAGTGAACGGCGGACGATCGAATATATCTATGAGCCAGACGCAGCGAGCATCTTTGAGGCCCTGCTCCCACGCTACGTGGATGTACAGGTTTATCAGGCATTACTCGAGGCTGTGGCAAGTGAGTACTCCGCGAAGTATGTGGCGATGAAGAATGCCACTGATAATGCCTTAGACCTTATTCAGGACCTTACTTTGACCTATAACAAAGCTCGCCAGGCGAGCATCACGACCCAGATCCTCGAGATTGTGGCCGGGGCTGGTGAGCAATAGGAGAACTATATGGCAACACAAGTAGGCACGAAAGGTAAAGTCGTGCAGGTGCTGGGGGCCGTCGTAGACGTTGAATTTCCCCCAGACGAGTTACCACAAATTTACAACGCAGTTTTAACCCGTCCCTCTGGTGCGGACAAGGACCTCACTCTTGAGGTCGAACAGCACCTCGGCAATAACTGGGTACGCTGCGTGGCAATGGGATCGACCGATGGTCTCCAGCGCGGCGTAGACGCTTTTGATACAGGCGCATCAATCTCCGTTCCTGTCGGGCCAAAAACTCTTGGCCGCATCTTTAACGTCCTTGGTGAGCCAATTGATAATAAGCCCGATGTTCCCGATGCGCCACGCCTGCCCATCCACAGGCCAGCCCCTGCATTGGACGAGCAGACTGTAAATATTGAAGTCTTTGAGACCGGCCTGAAAGTCGTCGACTTGATCTGTCCTTTCATGCGCGGCGGAAAAATTGGCACCTTCGGTGGAGCAGGCGTAGGCAAGACCGTTATCATTCAGGAGCTGATTAACAATATCGCGAAAGCCCATGGTGGTTATAGCGTCTTTGCTGGCGTAGGTGAGCGCACCCGCGAAGGCAACGACCTCTACGAGGAAATGATTCATGCAGGGGTTATCGACCGCTTGGCCATGGTCTTCGGTCAGATGAACGAGCCTCCGGGAGCACGCCTGCGTGTCGGCCTCAGTGGACTTACCATTGCAGAGTACTTTCGCGATGAAGAAGGGAAGGATGTCTTGCTCTTCATCGACAACATCTTCCGCTTCACCCAGGCAGGCTCTGAAGTCTCGGCACTCTTAGGCCGCATGCCATCTGCCGTAGGCTACCAGCCAAACCTGGCAGAAGAGATGGGTGAACTGCAGGAGCGCATCACCTCGACCAAGCGAGGTTCGATCACTTCGATGCAAGCAGTGTACGTTCCCGCTGACGACTACACTGATCCAGCACCGGCCACAACTTTCGCTCATCTCGACTCAACTATTGTGCTGGAGCGCTCGATCTTTGAGCAGGGCATCTTCCCGGCCATTGATCCGTTGGCCTCCACCAGCCGCATCCTTGACCCACAGGTCGTCGGCGAAGAGCACTATAATATTGCTCGAAGTGTGCAGAAGGTGCTGCAGCGCTACAAGGATCTGCAGGACATCATCGCCATCCTTGGTATTGATGAACTCTCGGACGAAGACAAGCTGACGGTTTCACGTGCACGTAAGTTGCAGCGCTTCTTCTCGCAGCCGATGTTTGTTGCCGAGGTCTTCACCGGGAAAGAGGGCAAGTACGTTCCCTTGAAGGAAACCATCCGTGGCTTCCAGGAGATTCTGGATGGGAAGTACGATCACATTCCCGAGCAATACTTCTACCTGGTTGGTGACATCAACGAAGTTGTGCAGGGCTACGAAGCAGAGCAGCAGAAGGGTTAAGTCATGGCAACACGCAACACTCTGCATGTCGAGGTAGTAACTGCCGAGCGCGAAGTCTACCAGGGCGAGGCCAATATGGTTGTCGCCAAGGGTTCAGAGGGCATGCTTGGCATTCTACCACGGCATGCCCCACTGCTGACAACCCTGGCGATTGGCGAAATGCGCATCAAACTCGGCGCTGCCGAAGAGCCACTCTTTGTTGCTGGTGGCTTCCTCGAAGTGTTTAACGACACTGTCACTGTCCTGGCTGATACAGCCGAACAAGCTGAGGAAATTGACCAGGCCCGTGCAGAGGAAGCTCGTCGCCGCGCTCAAGAGCGACTGGAACAGGCGAGATCGGATGTCGAGCGTGCCGATCTACAGGGTGCCCTGGAGCGTGCAGTAGCCCGCATCAGGGTGGCGGAGTTGGGTCGCCGCCGCCGAGGTGGACGTCGCCCCGATATACCGCAATCGGAGATGTGAGCCAGGGAACATCGTTTTCCTACCGGATGATTTTTGACAATTAAAAGCGCGAGGCATGCCTCGCGCTTTTAATTGTCAAAAATCATCCTGGGTATCCGTAAGGGTGCCCATGGGTGTTTGGTTTACACTCTTACTGTGTTAGAAATTCCCACCGCCTCCACCACCGAAATCTCCTCCGCCTCCACCTCCGAAGTCTCCTCCACCTCCAAAGTCTCCACTACCACCTCCGCCGAAATCACCACCGCCTCCACCAAAATCACCACCGCCTCCACCTCCAAAATCGCCTTCACCGCCTCCACTGAAGCCTCCGCCTCCAAAACCACCCTGGCCCTGGGCTTCACGCTCACCTGCCTCTTTCCCTAACTCATAGCCCAGAAAACCACCAGCTGCCGCACCCAGGCCCCCAGCAGCCAAGGGATTTATGCCACCACCTCCCTGGTAGCCAGGACCATACCCAGGAGGATAAGGCTGCTGATAAGGCTGCTGGTAAGTCGGTTGTGGGCGACCACCAAGGCCAAACATACGTCTGAATATTCCTCGGACCGCGCCAAAGATCACCAGCACAATGACCAGGACTATCAGGCCAACACAGCAAAGCGTACCACCAATACCGGAGAAGAGACCTCCTGCCGGGCTCAATGATCCACGTAGCGAACGAATAGCGGCAATAGTAGCGCTCGTATAGTCCCTGTTGGACCTGAAATCACTGACAAAGGCGCTCGCAGCAGCCTGGCCCTCACTATTTGATAGGCCCGAATCTTTTCCACCAACCACCACAACATGCCCATGCCTGACATCGATAGCCAGCACCAGCGAACGTGTACTGGCTATACTCCGAACAGCCGTCTGATCGAAGCTCTGTGTTGATCCCGTGAAGGTACTCGTGGTGTAGATGTCAATCGGGTTAGAAAGGTTCGATGCCTCACTTTGCACCTGAGAGGCATTGAGGACGACAGCCCGATCATAAATGCGAACCGAGTCTGCAAATGCTCCTACAGTCGCGAGAAACACCAGGCACAGTGCGGCCATGATAGCCATCAGGCTCAGCGTAAGCCGACGCCCAGGAGATCGCGAATATTTACCAGTCATAACTCTCTTCCTTCCGTTCAAGGAATTACACGACAATCAAAGGTCATTGTACCTCATCCCCACCTCTAACCCATTTTCAAACCGCCTCTTCTATCTCCTTACCTCCTCTTCCTGACACCATGAAGATGCGGATATATCTTATCTTAACGCCACTCACCTGGCAAGTCTACAATACAATACCAGGATACGCCTGTCCCGAAATCGTTACGGCAAGCGTTACAAGTTTCAGGTTTCCATGTTAAGCATACCCAAAAGCACAATATCTGGGAGAGATCTCTCTCCTCTCCCAGATATTACGCCTTTTCGCCAGCTTTGTCACTCAAGAAAATTGTTGAACGACGGTCGGTGAACTATCAGATTCATCTTCATGCCCCGCGTGGTACAATAAAAACACCATACGCCTTTATTTAGAACGCTAGCATGGAGCAAAAACAAAGCATGAGTGCAACTCCTTCCGGGCGACCACGCCCGTTTGTTTTGATTGTTATGGATGGCTGGGGCATCAACCCACGCAAAGAGGGCAACGCTATTGCCCTGGCACGCACACCCAATATAGATAAACTTGCCCGTGAATGGCCTCATACAGCCATCAAAACCTCTGGAGAAGCGGTAGGGCTGCCAGAAGGTCAGATGGGCAACTCCGAGGTGGGACACCAGAATATCGGGGCTGGCAAGCGGGTGTTGCAGGACTACACCCGCGTCAGCGAATCGATTAAAGATGGCAGTTTCTTCCAGAATCCCGCCCTGCTCAAAGCCGTTGAACACGTCAAGAAAAATTCATCACAACTGCATATCTGTGGCCTGCTTGGCCCCGGTGGTGTCCATGCCCACGAATCCCACCTGGAAGCACTCTTGCGGCTAGCCCAGATGCACGACATTGAACGAGTCTATATCCACTCCTTCACCGATGGCCGCGATACCTCGCCAACCGGTGGGATCGAATTTATGCGGCAGCTCGAGGCTCGCGCCCGTGAGATCGGTGGGGAAAACGCTGCAAAGGCCGCTACCGTCAGTGGACGCTACTATGCCATGGACCGAGATAATCGCTGGGACCGCACCGCAATGACTTATTTCGCAATGACACGAGGCGAGGGGCTGAAGGCAAGCTCAGCGATAGCCGCAATTCAGCAGTCCTATGATAAAGGCGTGACGGATGAGTTCATTATCCCTACCGTTGTCATGGAGCATGACCACCCTGTTGCCGTAGTCAAAGCTGGGGATTCGTTGATTCACTACAATTTCCGGCCCGACCGCGCCCGGCAACTCACCAAGGCTTTTGTGCTGAAAGAGTTACCACCGCAAGCCGAAGGAAAATTCAACCGGGGACCACGCATACCCGATTTACAATTTGTGATGATGACGGAATACGAAGAAGGGCTTGAGGCCGAAGTGGCCTACCGCGCCGACGAGGTGGAGATGCCGCTTGCACGAGTAATCTCTGAGCACGGGTTACGCCAGTTCCATACTGCCGAGACCGAGAAATATGCCCATGTCACCTACTTTATCAATGGGCGGCGCGAACCACCCTACCCCGGAGAAGACCGTCTCCTCGTCCCATCACCAAAGGTGCCAACTTACGACCTGCAGCCAGAAATGAGCGCAGCAGGCGTTACCGATACAGCCATCGAACACATTCGCAGTGGGCAATACGACCTGGTGATCATGAACTATGCCAATGCCGACATGGTAGGGCACACCGGCGTCATTGAGGCTGCAATTAAAGCGGTTGAGGCCGTTGATACAGGTGTTGGCCGCATTGTAGATGCAACGCTGGCAGTAGGAGGTGGCTTACTGATTACCGCCGATCATGGCAATGCAGAGCAACTCATCGAGTACGATACCGGTAAACCCTTCACCGCCCATACCACCTATCCTGTGCCACTCTACCTGGTCGTGCCACAACTTGCTGACGTTCGACTACGCACAGATGGCATCCTGGCGGATGTTGCCCCCACTATTTTGCAGGTGATGGCGATTCCGCAGCCCAAGGATATGACAGGACGCTCATTGATCCTACCAGAGAAAGCGGGGGCAAAGAGATAGCTCTTGTAATCTCAATTATGGAGATATCCCGCAAAAGACATGAAAAGTTATCCACATATTTTAGTAAAATATGTGGATAACTTTTCATAAATGTGGACAAACCTTCATCCAATGCGCTCTAACAACGTCATAGGTGCTATGAGCATTGATCCGTCCTCCAAACGAAGACGCGCTGCACGCGCCCGCACACCAGAAGGAAAAACCTGCTGATGCGTAAAAAGATAGGTTATTTCCCCTCTTGCTCCTTCATGGTCGCCACCACAGACACGGACTGGCGATCCCACTGTTAACACAGAGTCAGGTTGCACCGGCTGCCAGTTTTGCTGCACTTCCTTTGCCGGAAGCGAGACAATCAGTTCAGGAAAGACCCTCTGGCGCACAGAGGTCGTTCCAGAAAGGAGTGCTATCGACCCTTGATACTGACTCAGTAGATTCATAGTACGGGCAGGCATCGAAATAGTACCCATTCCCTCTGTCAGGAGCACCGTCATTGGAGGGAGGTGCACCTGGGCCAGTTCAACCTCAACACTATCGACGAGTTCCAGGACATCGGTATGCAAGAAGCCCTCCAGATCACTATAAGAAATGCTACTGGCAACAACCCCATTGACACCAGAATTCATTGCCTGCCACAACATGGCAAAATTGACAGGTCCAGGAATGACTAAGATCGCCCCCGGCGGGATATACTGTTGCCCACGATTGGCACCTGGCCCTTGCCAGAGAGTCAAGACACCTGCTACCTGATTCCCGGCACCAATAGTCCCCTGTACGAGTGCTGCACAACTTTCAATCACCACTCCACCACGACGGGTAATATCAACCACTCGTCCCCTCAGCCCGGCTGGAATGGTTTCAGTAGCACCTGCGGCATTCGCACCAGGGCTGTTTTTTTCCATGCCCTGCCCTGAATCCGCTCCTGCAGCCGACATATTGCTAGAGTCTGCAGATGGCAATGAGAGATGCCTGGCCGTCGGCAATATCTCGATAGGCTCAGGCTTTTCCAAACGAATGATGGGTTGATCGGGCTGCACTTCCTGACCTGGGCGAACGAGCGGAACGCCTCTTATTTTATATCCACCAGGCCAACGCTCTCTCCGCACCAGCGTCTGTGTAAGTACAGGCCACCCAACTGAACTGCTCATAGCTGAAATCCCACCATGGGCGACCACAAGGCCTTCCCTCCTCAAAGCACCTCACCAAACACCTGCCCGAAGGTCCTTTTACGCTCCCACTGATTGCATCCATTGTAATAAACGAGCCTGGCGTTCCGATTCATTCGAAGGTAATTGCAACGGTCTCCCACGAGCATCGATGATCAAACCAAGCAGCCCACCATCAATCTCCTCAGCAGCACGCGCACGTTCGCCGGGACCAAGGCCAACATCAACAGACGGGGCAGGATATAAGGTCAGTAGCGCCTGCTCGTTTACTGGCAATGGGATAACCTCTAAAGAGCCTGTCATCACATCAACCATTACTTGTCGTCCATTACTGTACTCCAGCCCAACACGCACAGCCACCTGCCCCGCAGGTAACCCACCAAATGGAATAACACATGTTCCAAGACGATGCGTCACGGCATCATTCTCATTCACCTGTACAGCAGCAACAGGAGCCACTGTCGCAACAGCTCCAAGTTGTGAGATCAGCATAGTACGATCCAGCACCAGCGAAGTGACCCCTCGCGGTTGAAGGGCATCAAGCAACATCAGCACAACTTGTCCATACTTCGGGGCATGAGCGATAACTCCGCCTGTTGCTAAGATCAAATCAGCATTGAACTGGCTGATGTTGCTCTGTTTCGCTCCTTCAAGCGTCAGAATAATGGCTTCACGGGCAAATGCCTGCGCAATTTGCAACTCGCGCGTACTCGTCGGAGCGGCTTGTGGATGTAGCAACTGGTTCAGTGTATACTGCCGTAGTTCATCTTCAGTCATAGTAAAAGGCAACCAGCGTGCTATGCGTTGCCACCCGACCTGCTTCAAGAGCGCTCCAACCCCTGGACCTACACCTATTCCTGAGTTCACCAGGGGCAGAAACTCGTTCTGCTCGCCCGCCAGCATCACGATGGAATTCGTGCCTCCCACATCCACTGCCGTCACGTTCATAGTATAGTGCTGAGCAAGGAAGCGCACCAGGCTACTTAATGAAATGGCTGTTGCAGCAGGTGCTGCGGCAGACCATGATTGGACACGGTCATAGCCAGGAATAGACTCAATCACTTCACGCTCGTACAGGGCAGCAATGGCAACACTGGTCGAGGCAAGCTGGGCTTGTGAAACAAGTGGGTCAAGGCGTACGACCTCGGCATACCCATTGAGCATACGTCGTGTTGCCTCTATAAATTGAGGCGCAGTAGCATAGAGGACGGCGAGAGGCCGATGGGCAAGATCATTCTGAGTCACTCCAGCAGAAGCACTTGCGTTTCTCTGTTCGTTGAGTGCTTGGTCTGCATTTATGATTAACTGGCATGCTTCCTGAATCGGTGTAGCATCCGCAGGATTATTCACTATACCGACAATCATAGCCGCCTGCGGTTGTAACTCGCGAATCCGTTCGACTTGACGTTCCCACTCCAAAGCCACACGTTCGGGTGTCCATTGTTTTTCTGCACCCGTTGTTGGCGGAAAGCCCTGTGCCGCTCCAGTCGGGGCTCCTACTGGTATGGAAGTTGGTGCAGAGTTTGCTACGTAAGAAGGAGATGGTAACACAAGCATTTCCGCATACAGCCCTGAGAGAGCCTGGACCGTCAATTCCTCAAACTGGGGACTGACACCACCCAGGATAACCAATCGCAACGGCCCACCAGCGCTGATCGTTGCGACAAACACATCAACACCATCACCACCCGGCTGCTCAGGGAAGATGATCTGACCCCCGGAGCCATCAGAGCCATTAGAGTCATCGGAGCTATCGGAGATAAAATGATGACCTGTAATGAACTCAATCTCACGAATAGCCTGAATAATTCCCCTCGTAATATCTTCATGAGGGGGAGTTACTGTCGTTGGTGCTTCTCCTCGCGCCATGAGACGATATTGGCCTTCGACAAGACCAAGGAGTGAGACCTTTGTAAAGACTGTGCCGCAATCAGCAACAAGTATAGAGTTGGCAGACGCCGGGTTCTGGCTATTCGCTGGACTTTGTCCTCCCCCCAGGCGAGTTTGTGTATGCATCTCCAATTCCTTTTCCTCTATAGATTAGTATAGACTAGCGGGAGAACCAGTCACGAATGTGATCGAGAAAACTACGTTTGACACGCTTCGCATTTTGCTTTGTCTGGCCAGCCATAGCCGACCCTGGTGACATTGCCGGCGGATACATTGATGATTGCTGGAATTGTTGTGGTTGCTGCAATGTTCCAGGCTGCCCACTCATTGGATAGCCCCCTGGATATCCACCTTGATACCCTCCTGGTGGATACCCAGGATACCCTGATGTCTGAGGCGCTTGGGGCGCTTGGGGTGCCTGAAGTGACTGTGATGGTCCAACATATCCCGGTTGGATCCCTGGCATGCCACTACCCATTTGCTGTGTGACCTGCTGAGGCGGATACTGCCCTGCTTGCGGCATCATTGACTGAGGTGCATACAGAGATGGGGGCGGCCCAGCCTGAGATCCCTGACCCGGCAGACCCTGCATACCCGGTTGTCCCTGGAAATTTTCAGGCGGCTCTACCTGTCCAGATAGTGAAGGAGCTGAGGAGGCTACGCCAAGAACCGAGGCAAAGATATTTGCAGCCGCTTCACTTTGCTCACGAGGTCCCAACTCGCCACGCGGTCGGCTCGGTACACGGACATTGATGTTCTCTGCGCGAGGCGGACCAAACACAGCCTGCCGTGGTGAAGGCATGCCAGCCTGTTGCTGATTTACAGTAGAGCGTAACCACTCAGGCAAAGCATCCACATCTATGAGAGAACCCGCTGCTAGATTACCTCCCTGCATGCCTGGCATCTGCCCACTGGCTGGTGATGGTGGCTGTGCAGTCGGGGGCATCCCAACCGCCATGCCATTATTACCCGCACTCATTTGCTCTTGTCCCTGTTCGCGAAGCCACTGTGGCAAGGCATTCACATCGAATAATGATGACCCTGGCAATCCCGCTTGTCTACTTCCTGGTGGAACTTCCATAGGCCCCTGTGAAGCATTCTGGTTGGTCATCCACGCTGGTAATGATTGCTGATCAATCAGATCCCCTCCAGCCAGTCTCTGTGGTGCCTGAAGTGGCATAACTGGCTCACTCCACTGCACAGGCGATTTAAGGCCAGGCGGGATAGGAGCACCTGGAAAGGCGGGCTGTTGCAGCGAGGGAGATGATGCTGACTGCTGCCATTGTTGCCCCAATTGTCCTGATTGCTGAAGCTCCTGGGGTTGTTGTGGCTGCTGTTGCTGCATAATCCTCATCCACTCCGGGAGAGCATCCGGCTGTACCAGACTTGAAGCTGGAATATTCCTGTTAGTCGGATCCTGGGGCGAACTTTCTGACTGACCACGCATCCAGGAAGGAAGAGCCTGCTCATCAATTAAGGAGTTCGCTGCTATTCCCCTACCAGGAGGAAATAAGCCATCAGTATCAGGTGCAGGCACTGCAGAAGGTCGCCATGCAGGATGGGGACCTGAAAGGCTCATATCAAACTCTCCATTTTCCGGTCGTATCCAGCTGGGGAATGCACCTTCCTCAATCAGATCAGCAACAGAGAAATTTGGTTGAGGTGCGGGAGGTGGAGGTGAGCGATCGCCAGCGCGTAGTGTCTCCAACCAGGCTGGCAATTCTGGTTGTTTTGGAGCAACCGCCTTCGGGTTCCCCCCACTTCCCATTGTACTTGACATGAGTACAGGCTCACCGCAATTCTGGCAATTCGCCATACCAGCTGGCACTAACTTCCCACAACGGTTACACGTAATCACTTTTGCTCCTCACTTTCGCCAGGCCTCGGCACGGACACAGAGCATCTCTAGGCGTCCTCGCACAACTCCTTCCTCCTCGCCGCCTGTAGAGTGCGGATTTATCCAGCACGTGCGGCAAAACAGAACTTGTAAATCGCCCTGCTTACATCGCAATAGAATATATAATACACTATACAGCGTACAAATCACCCGAAAGTACTACACCACAGGAGACAACAATGCCAGAGCAAACAAGTAAGAACAATCAGCCCCCCAAGGATACCTCTCGCGGACACCCGCCACGGCAACTTCAGCTCACCCTCCCTCTGCCTCCCAGCATCAACGAACAATATGCCACTGTGGAAGGACGGCGTGTTAGCTCCCAAGTTGCCCGCCGCTTCAAACAGCAAGTACGGGAAGTACTCCGCTCGCTTGAGCAACAGGGAATATTGACCGATGAACTACGGCATGATTTCCGCCAGGGCTACCTGGCTCTCTTCCTCGAC
>WNGG01000925.1_pt1 | contig 35305 bp, 28 predicted proteins | sample 5400661 | NCBI WGS metagenome assembly WNGG01 (sample SAMN13153372, study PRJNA577476) | soil metagenome | isolation source: 100 cm soil or saprolite under Garry oak tree replicate 1 | place: USA:California | collected 2016-06-15
AAAGAGGATGAAGCAAAAGCCAAGATGGCGCAAGAAGGATGGGCCATGGTCGAAGATGCGGGCCGCGGCTGGCGACGCGTTGTACCATCGCCCCAACCCCAGGAGATCATCGAACGCGCCGCCATAGAAACTCTTATTAAGCATGGTTTTATTGTCGTGGCCGTTGGCGGCGGCGGCATTCCCGTGGTACGAGACGAGGAAGGCAATCTATCCGGTGTTGAAGGCGTCATCGACAAAGACCTGGCCTCCAGCCTTCTCGCTACCAGGTTGAATGCCGACCTCCTGCTCATATCGACAGCTGTGGAGAAGGCCTCTCTCAATTACAATAAACCCAACGAGCAGGACCTGGATACTATTACGCTCAGCGAGGCCAAACTATACTACGACAAAGGACACTTCGCCAAAGGGAGTATGGGACCCAAAGTACGAGCTATCATCAATTATCTCGAACTAGGTGGCCAGGCCGCCCTGATTACTAAGCCCGAAACCATAGGCAGAGCGCTCTCTGGCCAGACCGGTACATGGATCATGCCCGGCTAGAAAGGAAACCCGGCAATGAAAACAAATCTTCGTGGTAGAGACTTTATCAGCACCCAGGAATGGACCAGAGAAGAACTGGAAACAGTCCTGCACCTCGCCTTTGATCTCAAAATGAAATGGGGCCTTGACCTCCCCACGCGCCTGCTCAAGGACAAAACCCTCTTCATGCTCTTCTTCTTCTCCTCAACGCGCACCCGTAACTCCTTTGAGGCAGGTATGACACGCCTTGGCGGCCACGCTATTTTTCTTGAACCCGATAAAATGCAAATCTCTCACGGTGATACACCCAAAGAAATCGGCAAAATCCTTTCCTCCTATGGGCACGGCATTGCCATCCGCCACTGCGACTGGGGCGATGGCAACAAATACATCCGCGACGTCGCCGAGCATGCGCGAATCCCCGTCATCAATATGCAATGTGACATTTACCATCCCTGCCAGGCTATGGCTGATCTCATGACCTGTATCGAGAAAAAAGGCAGTCTACAGGGGAAAAAAGTCGTCATGTCCTGGGCCTATGCCAAATCCTACACCAAGCCGCTGTCTCTGCCTCAGTCGGTCATCGAACTCTTCACGCAATTTGGTGCGGATGTCACGCTCGCACACCCTCCCGAGTTTGAGCTGATGCCAGAAATACTACAGAACGCCGAAGATAATGCACGGAACGCCGGGGGCAGCTTCAAGATTGTCAACGACATGGACGAAGCCTTTTACAATGCCGATGTCGTCTATCCCAAGAGCTGGGGTCCGCTGGTCGCCATCAATGAGGAGTCAAAGATGGCGGAAACTATCCGCCGCTACGAGCGCTGGATCTGTGACGAGGGTCGTATGTCCCTGGCAAAAGCAGACGCCATCTACATGCACTGCCTCCCAGCCGAACGCGGCATTGAAGTCGCCGACGCCGTCATCGACGGGCCTCAGTCGGTTGTTTATGACCAGGCCGAAAACCGCATGCACGCGCAAAATGCCATCATGGCCCTGACGATGGGTGGCAGATAGCCATACAAAGTTAGAAATACTATAAACTCAATCTACCCAGAACAAGTCGCAAGCAGCCAACTATTTTTCCTATCTTGTTGACAAACTGACCGATGGGAATTAAACTGTAGCAGGGGGTTGAAAATATGCTTCTTAAGATTTTCCTCGACTTAAGAAGTCAATGAAACAATTTGGAGTTTAGACTAAATTCCTAGGAAATAAGGTGTGAAGCGGCTTCATCCGTATTCGCTATGCAAGGCCTTGTTCTACTCTGCAAGCCATTTCGTACCAAATTAGTCTAAACTCCAAAAACAATGGTCCGTTCTAGAATGGAGCGTCCAAGTTTCCCGATTTTGGTTCGATGACCGTTATACTATATAATAGATGACCGTTATACTATATAATACTGGTTATTGGGATGAACTGAACGAAAGGAAACTATAGGCATTATCTCTGCCACAGTATTCCACCTCCAACGAGAAAGGTAAATTTGTTATGAAGAGCAATGTTTCAGAGTTCCATGAAGGACAAACGTCGCGACGCCGTATCGGCACCATAGTAGCAATTTTATTCATCGTGCTCCTGGTCATTAGCCTCGTTATCGCCTTGAACCTTGCACGCCAGAGCAGAACTGCTGTCGGCAGTCATTCCCTGGCATCAGCTTCGCAATTGGATGTCTATGTTGGCTCAGGCGATGGAATCTTGTACAAGCTTGATGCTAAAAGTGGATCGTTAATCTGGCACCAGCAGATAGATGGGAGCTATATGCCTGCTCCACCGGCCGTGGCTGATGGCGTCGTCTATTACGGCTCACGGGACGGCTCCATCCATGCACGGAACTCCGCCACCGGGTCGCAGCTCTGGAGCTACCAGACTGGGAGTTCCGTTTTATCGTCTCCCGTGGTGGTCAATGGCACCGTCTATGTCGGCTCAAGCAATAACTACCTCTACGCACTGAATGCCAAAAGCGGCACGCAGCTTTGGCGCTATAATGCGGCAACTGGCACAGGTGCAGCGCCTACAGCTGCAGCAGTCGATGTGGGCACTGCAGTAGTCGTCAATGGTGTGGTCTATGGACAAGCATCCGATAATGTAAACCATAGCTACCTGTTTGCACTCGACGCTGCCAATGGCGCACAGATCTGGCGCTCGCAAATCAATGACCAGATCTTCTCCAATCTGCAAGTAGACAATGGCGAGATCTACATTGCTTCCTCGGTAATTCCTCAACAAGGCGGGCCAGGCACCACGGATAGCTATGCGTATGCTTTCAACGCCAAAAATGGGACGCAAACCTGGCGCTCTGCGAAGATAAGTGACGTGATTTCGGGTGCACCGGCCGTTGCCAATGGGGTGGTCTACGTCGGGTCCAAGGATACCAACGTGTACGCACTCGATGCCAAGACTGGCTCAAGCCTCTGGCGCTACAACGTGGGAGGGGCGATTTACACCTCACTCCAGGTCGTCAATGGGGTACTGTACGCTGGCGTAGCCAGTAGTGTTAGCACTGTTACTAACAACCTTAAGATCAATACCTCTGTTGATTCCACCAGTACGAGTGGCTCCATCATTGCCCTCAACGTCAACGCTACGACTGGCTCCTTGCGCTGGCGACATCCGTTAGACAAGTATATCGGTAGTCCGCTCGCGGTGAACGAGAATGTTGTCTACGTCGGCACAAATAATAACTTTGTGTACGCTCTTAGCGCTACTGGTGGTTCACAGGTTTGGAGTTATCAGATTGCAAGCAGCGTTCCTTTTAACAATGCTCCAATCACGGTGGCCCCATAGTGAAGTGAGGGTCGCTAGACCTTGTATTGCAGTACACTCTGACCTCTATAGGTAGTGACACAAGTAGAACTGTACAACTTAGACAGTACAACTTAGATAGGAATTGTAGCACCATGAGACGCGAGAGTATATATACACCATGGAAGTATGTGGGCAACTGGCAACGGCAGGTGAAGCATTGGTCAATAATCGGAATACTTGCCCCCCTTCTTATTATGATATTTGGTTCCACCACACTAACTGCCTATGCGGCAACAGGGGACTGGCCGACCTATCTTTCTAACAATGGGCGCAGCGGCTACAACAGTTCCGAGACCATTATCAATCCGACGACTGCCCCTAACCTGAAGCTTCATTGGACGCACACCGCGGCAGGTGCCATCTCAACCCAACCCGTGGAAGCCAATAATCTGATCTACTGGGGATCATGGGATTCGGGTAATGAGCACGCGACGAATCTAAGCAACGCTCACGTGTGGACGAACCAGTTGGGGACAACGACAGATACCGGTTGCAATCCTGTCAGCGTCGGTGTGGCGAGCACATCCACTGTGGCAACTATCAATGGGCGCTCGATGCTCTTTGTAGGTGGCGGTAACGCCCGCTTTTATGCATTGGACGCCCTCACCGGGAAATCCATCTGGAATACCTCGTTGGGTTCCTCACCGGGCCACTTCATCTGGAGCTCACCAGCCGTCTACAACGGGAGCGTATACATAGGTGTGTCCTCCTTTGGCGATTGCCCGCTGGTCCAGGGGCAGTTAGTCCAGCTGAACGCCTCGACAGGAGCCATTCAGCACACCTACAATGTCGTACCCAATGGATGCACCGGTGGTGGCGTGTCAGGCTCACCAACGATTGACCAGGCAACCGGCAACCTCTACTTCGCTACAGGCAACCCTGGCTCGTGTGGGAGCTCAGAAACCAATGCGCCGGCAGTGGTCGAACTCACATCAAACCTGTCATTTGTGCGTCACTGGCAAGTGCCATCATCTCAGCAGGTAAATGACAGCGACTTCGTTAACACCCCTACGCTTTTTACAGGCGGTGGCACGCAAATGGTGGGTGTCGCGAATAAGAACGGGAAGTTTTACGCTTTGAACCGTAATGCTTTCAATAATGGTCCTGTATGGACAGCCCAGATAGCAAAGGGCGGGGGCTGCCCGCAGTGCGGAGATGGCAGCATTTCGCCCGCTGCCTGGGATGGTACCACGCTCTATGTGGCTGGTGGCAAGACGACGATCAGCGGCTCGAGCTGTAAGGGGAGCGTGAGTGCGCTCAATCCAGCTACTGGGGACTTCATCTGGCGACATTGCTTGAACGATGGACCAGTGCTTGCGGCTGTCACACTGGCTCCCGGCCTGGTAGTGGTCTGTCAGGGTAGATATCTAAATGTGATCTCCGCATCCTCAGGGACAACCCTCTTCCACTTCCTGGATTCCAACAGCGGCTCGATCTTCTACGGTGCACCGTCCATCTCGAAGGGTGTGATCTACGTTGGAAACATTGATGGGCGCTTGTACGCTATAGGAACGTAAAATTATCAAGAGCCCCATCATGTTTTTCCCCGAAATAATATGACGAGGCTCTCGATGCCACACGGTGTCCTTTCCTTCAATCTCCCCTTAGAAAAGTACAAGCATAGATTAAGAGCAGGAATAAATAAATCGGAACCTGGAGGAGGTTACGATCGAGAGAGTTTGGCCGTTAAAACCTCCTCCACCGTTTGGAGCAGTGTTTCATCTGTAAAGGGCTTTGTCAAGTAGCGGTCGGCGCCCTGGCGCAAACCCCAGATCTGGTCAAGCTGTGTATTCTTGCTGCTGACCATGATAATCGATAGATTGCGCTCTGGGTCAAGGGCTCTGAGTTGGCGGCATACTCCAAAACCACTGACTCCTGGCAGCACAACATCGAGAATAAGACAATTTGGACGTTCATTCAGCGCCTTTGTCAATCCTTCATTTCCATCAGCGGCTGTGATCACTTTGTAGCCTGCTTTCCGCAAGGCATGAGCGATGAAAAGGGATGCGGTGACGCTGTCGTCAACAACAAGTACTTTGGGAGGAGTAACCACGAGATTTCCTTTCCGCGTATCAAGACTACTGTATAGTAGTCTACTCTATCTTACGCTAACTATTTCTTTTTATTCACCTCTTTTCCGTTCATACAGGACTACTTGGCTATCCATTAGTTTTTTTGTTCCGCTCAGCGGAAGAGCCGGAGAATCGCTGACTTCCCTCGCTGGTAATTCGTTTTGTATCTTGTTATAATAGCCCTTGCAATCCTGGTAGAAATTGGAGGCGAGGCAAAAATGAATCGCCGCAAACAACGGTGGAGCAAACGGATAGAAAATGTACGGTGGTACATACGCTCCATTCCCTGGCAACTACTCATACTCATCCCTATCCTGTTGGCGCTGGCTATTCCCACTTTTTACTTTGGAACACATGCTGGCCAGAGAGTGTTACCGGCAGTAACAAACTATTTCTACAATCTCAGCGGCCCACCTCCAACTGCTACACCCACGCCATTGCCTCCTTTTCCTTCCATGCTGCCTCAGGTAGGTTCGCTGCTCTATACTGTTCAGGAGGGGGATTCTTGTGACGAAGTACTGACTTTCCAAATGCGCATGAGTGATGCGGGAACTATTTTCAGCGACGTCAAGCCAAACACCATCAAGGCGCTAGATGCCTCCATAGGCCAGGATTGCCATTCTTTACAACCGGGCATGGTTTTGACCCTCTCCCCGCAATATCCATTGATAGCCTTTGGCGGCCAGGTTCTCAAGGTCGATACCACCTCACCCCAACAAGTGTTGCCGACACCCGTCATTAACGTGGCCAACCAACAACAGTCGGGAGCAGATTGTTCTGCCGGCTGCCAGCTCACTGTGCGTCTAGCTCCCGGAGTACAGGTACATCTCTCAGTACAGACAACTCTTCCGGTGAGAGTTGGTTCCTGGGTCTGGTCACAGGCTCAATTGGCACGTGGGAACGTCAAGAGTTTTGCTAGCTATCCCTACGCCGATCCCTTAGCTACGCTTGACGGTATGTCTCTACGTGCATGTGATCTCCAGGTTGACAATACACACGACGATAACTCGCTTTCCTGCAATCAACTCCAACCCAATACAATCGACGATGACGGCGGTTCCTGGCTCTTCGGGATTACAGGTAGGAGTGCACTGGACCACTGGAAGTACCCTCTCAATTTGCCAGCAGGCACACGCGTCTTGTTGTGGCTGACCAGCAATTCCCATGGCGATTTACACTTTAACCACGGGAACCCCGTTTATCGCTTTAACGAAGCGACACATTTGTATGTAAAAGTGTAAGATTACAAACAAATAGATAAGTGTAGATCAGTTCAGCCAGACCGTTGAGAGGGATTAACTTTCGTGGTATAGTTCCCATAGAGTAAGTAACGCCCTGATCGATCAGCACTATGTTATTAACATCAGACCGCCAGAGGAGTTCGTCATGCTATTCACTAATGCCACCGTCATCACCATGAACCCCACTCGCAACATCATCACCAACGGAGCCGTCGCTGTACAAGGGAACCGCATCGTTGCCGTTGGGAAATCCGACGCACTACAACGTCAGTACCACGACGAGAAAATAATCGATGTTCGGGGAAAACTCATCGTCCCGGGTTTGATCGATACTCACGTTCATCTGGCCCAGGCCCTGATTCGAGGTTGCGCAGACGACATGGCTCTCATCCAATGGCTCTGTGATCGTGTCTGGGTCTTGCAGGGCAACTTCACTGAGGACGATGGTTATGTGAGTGCACGCCTGTGTATAGCCGAAATGCTGAAGTCCGGGACGACCACATTCCTTGAATCGATGCTTGCCCATCGCTACGGTTTCGATGGGATCGCCCAGGCAGTGCAAGAAAGCGGTATTCGGGCTTGCCTCGCCGGTATCGTTATGGATATTGGTACCTATGCCACACAAACGAATTCGATGCATCCGGGTATGATTGAAGACCGCGAAACCAGCCTGTTCGGCGTTCTCGATATGCATAGCAAATGGGAGGGAGCCGCCGGAGATCGCATACATGTCTGGTTTGGACCGCGCACCCCTGGCGGGGTCACCTCCGAACTCTACCAGGAGATGAGCAACCATGCCCGCCAGCGCAACATGGGCATCACTATGCACCTGGCTGAAGTTGAGGCCGATAAGATCTACCTCAACGAAAAATTTGGCCTCTCGCCCGTCTATTATGCTGAAACCGTTGGACTGCTCGGCCCAAAAACGGTGTTGGTGCATATGGTCTGGCTTAATCAGGACGACATAAATAAACTCGCTACCTCCGGAACCCATGTCTCTCACAACCCCTCCTCAAATAGCAAGCTTGCTTCCGGCGTCTGCAAAGTTCCACAAATGCTTGCCAGCGGTGTCAACGTCGCCCTCGGTTGCGACGGTGGCCCGAGTAACAACGACTACGATATGATCCGTGAAATGAAACTTGCCGCAATTATCCATAAAGCCGTCACTAACGATCCGTTGATTGTACCCGCTGAGACGGTCCTTGAAATGGCGACCATTAACGGTGCGCGTGCCCTCGGCCTGGAGCATGAAATCGGTTCGCTTGAGGTTGGCAAGAAGGCGGATCTTGTCGTGATCGACCTCGATCGATTGCATACTACCCCATCATTGAACCCCATCTCCACGCTGGTCTATGCTGCAACCGGCGGCGAAGTCGATACCGTCGTAGTGGACGGGCAGACCGTCGTCTCGCAGGGTCAATTGCTTACCATGGATGAGGAGGCAGTAAAGAAGCAGGCGCGTCTCAATGCAAACGCCCTTTACCAGCGCGCCGGTATTGAGCTTAGGCCCAGGTGGCCTGTGCTTTAAAACGTACTTGACGGAGGTTCTCAATGCGAACTCTTATTACGAATGGTCATATTGTCACAGCTACTGCTGATTATACGGGTGATATTCTCATCGATGCCGAGAAAATTGTCGCGGTTGGCGCGCCAGGTGCGTTTGCCACATTGCAGGTTGATACTGTCCTTGATGCCCAGGGCAGGTATATTTTTCCTGGTGCCATCGACGTACATACTCATATGGAGCTTCCGCTCCCTACTACCGTTGCCAGCGATGACTTCGAGACAGGAACGATCGCTGCCGCCTGTGGTGGTACAACGACTATCCTTGATTTTGCCAACCAGCAGCGCGGTCACACGCTCGCCGAAGCATTACACACCTGGCACGCCAGGGCAGAGGGGAAGGCCGTCATCGACTATGGTTTTCACATCACCATCACGGATCTTACATCTGCCCCGGAAACTGCGATGGACGAGATGATCACCGCGGGCGTCACCACGTTCAAGCTCTTGATGGCCTATCCGGGGACGTTCATGGTTGATGATGAAACCATCTACCGTGTGTTGCGCCGTTCCGCCAGGTTAGGTGGGTTGGTGATGGTCCACGCTGAGAATGGCATCGTCATCGATCTGCTAGTACGCGAAGCCGTTGCCGCGGGCCATACTGCTCCGGGTTTTCATGCCCTGACGCGTCCTGCCATATTAGAAGGAGAGGCTACCCAGCGGGCGATCACACTGGCCAACCTTGCTGATGCACCCCTCTATGTTGTTCATGTCAGTTGTGCCCATTCCCTTCACGCTGTTGCTGCCGCTCGTGCGAGAGGATTGCCAGTGTGGGCTGAAACCTGCCCGCAATACCTCTATCTCAATGATGGCCACTACGCTGCACCAGGTTTCGAGGGGGCAAAATTTGTCTGTACTCCTCCAATGCGCAGAGCGGCGGACAATGAAGCTCTCTGGTTCGGCCTGCAACGCGGAGACCTGCAAGTCGTTTCCACCGATCACGCCCCTTTTAATTATCAAGGCCAGAAAGAATTAGGGGTGCATGATTTCACGAAAATACCAAATGGCCTGCCTGGAGTAGAACATCGAGTAGTACTGCTCTACACAGGTGTGCGCGCAGGAAGACTGTCGCTCCAGCATTTTGTTGATGTAATAGCCACAACTCCTGCCAAACTCTTTGGCCTCTATCCTCGCAAGGGTACGATAGCTCCAGGCAGCGATGCCGACCTGGTGATCTGGAATTCCGAAAAGTCCATGACGATTAGTGCAGCCACGCAGCACCAGCGTGTTGATTACACCCCCTACGAGGGGATGCAAATACAGGGTGTACCAGAAACGGTGCTTTTGCGTGGACGGGTGATAGTGCAGAATGGACAATATATAGGCAACAAGGGCGGTGGGCAATATTTGCACCGTAGCACGTTTTCAGAGCAACGTATATAGGGTATCGGGAGGAATAGTACCATTATTCTTCCTCTTTGCGCTGTTCTCTCGGCGGCACCAATTTATGCTCAACAGCAAATGCTGCCGCCTCACTGCGACGTGCAAGCCCTAGCTTTTCCAGGATGTGGCTGACGTGATTGCGTGCCGTCTTCTCCGTCACAATGAGCGTATCAGCTATCTGCTTATTCGTATAGCCTCGCGCAATCAGCGCCAGCACTTCGCGCTCTCGTTCGGTTAACTCGCTACCTGGTATGTGTGATTGGATGCCGCCGGCAGTCAGTGCTGTCAATCTTGTTGTTACTTGTTTAACCATCGCCGGGTCAAGTAACGATTGACCTGATGCAACCAGCCGAATTGCACGCAGCAACTCGGCCCGGCTTAGATTCTTCAAAAGATAGCCACTGGCGCCGGCAAGCATCGATGCAAGAACAGCCTCATCATCGGTATATGATGTTATCATCAAGATAGCAGTATCGGGATACTGGCTCTTGATCTCGCGGCAGGCCTGTATTCCGCTCATTTTCTCCATACGCACATCCATCAAGATCAATTGTGGCGCGAGCACACTCATCTTTGACAGCGCTTCGGCTCCATTGCTGGCTTCACCGACGACGGCTATGTCGGGCTCCAGTTCGAATGCTGCCCGCATACCCAGGCGTACCACTTCGTGATCGTCTACAATCATTAAGCGTATTCTTGACATGCGTGTAATGATCTCCTTTCAACGGGGTAAGGTTGCTCGCACGCTGACACCGCCAGCAGCACCTTGCTTTACCTGAAATACTCCCCCTAGCTCTTCGGCCCGTTCGCGCATTCCGCGCAGACCGTGTCCAGAATAAATACGCCCTCTCTCTCCAATCGTTGCCAGGTCGAAACTATCATCGTCTGTCTTCACACCTTTTCCGTTATCGCAAATTTCGACCTCTACAGCGTCTGGGAGATAGCGCAGAAACACCTGCAGTTGCGTTGCCCCTGCATGTTTATATGCGTTGGTAAGTGCCTCTTGCGTAATACGAAATATCGCCGTTCCTAGCTGTGCCATGTTCTGTGTACCACGCTGGTCTTCGTTGGCGGCCTCTTCGTTGCCTTCGACCTCTAAACATGCAGGTAAACCGCTAATTACTTCGAATTCACGTAGCTGGCTGGTCAACATCTGCGTTAAAGTACTGTTCCCGGTAATCAACGGTTTGAGGGTGAACATGTAATGACGTGTTTCCCAGAGCGCCTGTTTCGAGATTGTCACCAGTGAATCGAGCCGCTGCGCCAGGGGGGCTAGTACCTCTTTGTCTTCGGTATCTTCAGAAGCCTCGGCTATACGATGCGCTAATGCAGCACATGTTTCGGCGTTCAGGCTTAGCATGTATACCAGTTGTGCTACCCCATCATGAATCTCGCGAGCAATACGGCCGCGTTCGGCTACTGCTGCTAATTCTTTCGCCTGTTCTGTCAGGCGTATATTCTCAAGTGCTACTACGAGTTGTGGCCCTGTCGTCCTGAGAAATACCTCTTGTTTGTTTTCAAAAGGCGCTTGCCGCGTGCTTTCAGCACCGATCACGGCATATAGGTGTCCCTCTTTCATGAATGGCAGATAAAGGCGGGCTATACCTCGGTGATCCCCGTCAGGTAGCTCATCCAGAGGCTCAAAAGCGCTGTATTTTTCTCCCGTTTGAATGACGCGCTCAAAAATGGCCTGGCTATTATCAGGTATTGTAGATTCTACAAAACCTGCTTCGACACGACTGGCGATTTCGGGATGATACTCGTTGCTCTCTTTCGCCTCGTGTGCATTGCGAGTAAGAGCGATAATCAGGCGTTCAAAGTGCCCACCCTTTCGCATCTGTTCAGCACTTTGCTGTAACAGTTGAATCCTATCGCTGACGCCCTGTATCATTGTTTCGCCAACGTGTCGTAATGCCATTTGCAGGCGCACATTATCTTGCTCTCTTCTCTTACTTCGTGTATAACTCTCTAACAATGAGGCCATGTATGCTGCCAGAATAGCAATCACCGGTGCGTCCAATAATGATCCGGCCAGATCCCTCGCACTTAAAGCATCGTACGGTATCTGCGTGGGTGGAAAAAACGCACCAAAGAGTATGAACGAATCATAGCCAAGCGCAGCGGCAAGCCCCCCACGGTAGCGATAGGTAAATGCTGCCGCTAGTGCCGTTGAGATACCATAACGATAAAAGGGCGAACCTATACCGAAATGCGGTGTGCCGAAATACCCTCCGTAATAGGTGACCATGCCACAGATAACAACATCTAGACCATAAATGGCGAAATCCCAATAGGGGTTGCGTGTGCTGGCCAGGGGAGTGACGATGTTCGGTTCCTCATCTGTGGCTAGAGGACGGGGACGCCAGCGCTTCCCCGGCTTGCGTGGTTTGGTCGATGCTCGTTGCCTTTGTTGAAGCAGCCTGTTTCTTCCAGGAAGGTCAGGCAGAAAAAATTGAAACACGGGCGCGTACAGGGTTACAATCAGGGTTTGTAGAAACGTGATCCCCAGTAGCAGCGCAGCGAGTAAAGGGAGGGGCTGTCCCTTGATAGAAACCAGTGTAATCAGCGCTAGCAGCCAGGTAACCCAACGCCATAGTAGAAAAAAATAGCTGGGGGTATTGCGCAGACGGCGAGAAGCCGTTTGCGGAATTGTCTTTACAGTTTTGATTATCTGGCTCATAAAATTTGCACTTTCTGCCCGTGTAATAACACAATAACACAGAATGCATCCTTTTTACTCAACTATGTGCAGTATGCACGTTTTTCTGAGACCTGTCAATAAATTTTTTATGGTAGAGTAAGTGCAAAAGTGCACTATAGTGACCTGGTCCTCTTTCTTGTATGGCAGACCTTACCTTGATGCCCCTCTAATTGTGAAAAAAATTTCACAGTTGATATGTCAAATTCATCCATATCGTTTCAATTTATCTGTTCGTCATCCATTGATCACTGGCAAATTGACAGGTTTATGTGGTATGTTATTACCAGATTCTCCTTTCCTATTTGGAATGCCGAAGTGGACAGGAATGTTTAATTGGGTTCATTTCAAGGGTTTCAAAGAGGAAATTGGTGTATCGTTGTTCTAGTAAAGAAAGGACGGTTCTAATCGTGAAAAACGCCGAGCGGAAACGCACATCGTTAGTGGCAAATCTTGGCGATATCAACCGACCTTTGCGTGTTCGACCTGTACGCGTTATGGGACGCGAGTGGTGGGCAGTAGCTGCCGAAGACACGTGGCCCGGTATGGTAATGGATCTGCGCCGTTTAGGCTTTGAGGCGATGGCATGGAAGGATGAGGTGTTGGTGCGCGAAGGCACACCTGCATATGATCCGCAGATGGAGGGACCGGCTGCGCCCGTTGGGTTAAAGCCTTTTCCACTTATAACTCCAACCATACAGATCCATAAGCAGTCATATCCAACCAACTACGCCGATTTTCGTTATTTGGATGAATATAACGATGATGATGAGGAATTGGATGAATATGATGACGATGAGGAGATTGAGGAAGAAAACGAGCTTGAGCCTGAAGATCTGAGCGAATAGATTGCCCAGGTCTTTGTACAAATACACAGAGATACGTGCAGAGAGTACCCCCACAGAGCACTCTGCCATAGATGATATGCGCCATAATCAGTGGAATTGAATATCTATGTCAGAATGTTCTCTGATGGGTACCTTTGCTTTTATGAACAAAAGATACCCTTGTGATTCTCCTGACCATCCCTCCAGGCATCGAAAACCGGTAATTTCCACGCGGAATTGCTGACTTTGCGCGCAGCGCGAATCTATGATAAAAACTTCACTAAAGGAAGCTAGTTTACAAGAAATGCTTAGCGTGCATTCCCTTGAGGCTGATCTGATACCGGTGAGGTGTGTGGATAGCTTCGGTGGGCATACCTAACAACTGAATACCTTGATCTGTTAATACTCCCACGAAGTTAAAGAAGCTGTCGAGGATATGGCCATGGAAAATATCACCATCCATATGTTTTGGCAGCATTGATGCGTCGCGAAAAGAGCTGGTCAACAAGCGTGCGTTTCATATTGATATCGCGGAAGATAATACCGTAAAGGGCATCGTTAAGCATCATGTCGAGTCGCTCCAAAGCACCCATCGCAGCGATTTCAGGCATGCAAAGACCCGAGCAATAGTTCGTCAGCCGTATATAGCGGCCTGCTTCTCGACTGACTTCATCAAGTGCGGCTCGCATTAACTTGAAATTCGCCTGTGTGGCGTAGGTTCCACCGAAACCCTCAGTTGTTGGACCAAATGGCACGTAATCAAGAAGGCTCTGCGTTGTAGAGCGTATGACAGCGATAACATCAGCACCCTGCCGTGCAGCCGCCTGTGCCTGTATGATATCTTCATAAATATTGCCCGTTGCCACAATCACGTAGAGCCACGGGGTCGGTGGGTTGCTCAATGCTGCTATCATGGCAGTACGCTCTGACCGCCTTGCCTGGATGCGCGTTACCCCTTCTTTCACCAATCGCCTGGCTTCAGCATCAATAGTTGCTAAAACATCATCCTCGTATGGTAACTCATGGAGTGCTATCTCGTTTCGTCCGATAGCCTCGGCAGTCGCCTGTACATGGAGCTTGCTTCGGAGCATTGCGCTGACAAATGGGCGAAGGATACCTCCTGGCAAAGGTGCCAAAGCACTGTCTACAACACGGTTTGGCAAAGGGACGCCTTCTTCGTCGATCCCATCTACTCCTATCAAACGCAAAGTTGCGCGTTCGATAGCCACAGTCGTATGCGCGCCAATATACGCTAGCACCGGTTCGACGATATGTTTGGCCAGGGCGCGTGCTTCATCCACCAGGGCCTGGTCAAGTTTGAGGTGGGGCATCGCGACTTCTCTCCTCCGCTCAAAATCACTGAAATCTCGCTAAGACAGCATAGTTACGCCAGTTGAGTATTACATTGAGTGCAGTATACCATGCAGGTTAGCTATTCGCCCGAACAGCTGCTATGTCTCTCTAGCGAATAAACAGTGAGTAGTATATACTTAGCTATATAGTCAGGTTTGTGATAATTGTTGAGGCAGCATTGCCCTGTGTTATCGAAATGTGATAGTTGTTTTTCTCCACGTGATACCGTTGTCATGAACCCCCGCTTGCAAAGCGGGGGCTTGCAGCCAGGCCATGCGCCGAGCTGCGAGCCCTGGACATGACCAGACTCAGCCATTGCGCCTTCGGCTTCAGCAGGAGGCGTTCGGGCTACGATAGCGGCAAGTGTTCACGTTCCTACCTTCGGGTGCGACGCCAGCCTGAAGCTCTAGAACTTCTGAGTTAAACAGAGCTAGTGGGTTACCTCAGTGCTCAGGAGAAAGTACCGACCGCTATCATTGTCGAGGCGAACCTTCCCCGGGCAACCGGAGGCCTGCAAGGGCACAAGCAAAGAAAGATCTATTTGGTAAAGTCGCGAGTCTTTTTAACTCGCTGACTATTTATAAAAAGAAAACTGATAGCAGAACAATGCTAGAAGTAAAGTACGGAACTAGAAAGGAGCCCAACATTGTTTAAGCGGATTATGGTACCTCTCGACGGCTCGCAAGGGGCAGAACGCGAAATACCCGTTGCTGCAAAGATTGCTCGTGCCTCTGGCGGATCAATTCTGTTTCTCCATGTCGTGCTGCCCCCAGTCGAGTTCGGCACGTATCGAGAAGATCACACCATTGCATTAAAGCCGACAGCTTTTGAAAAACGCTTAGAAGGATCCGCTGACTACCTCGCTAATATCGTTAAATCCCATGCAAGCGATTTGGAAGGCATTGATGTGACCTTGAAACCAGTTTCTGGCGCAGTATCCCCAACCATTTTCTCTGTCGCTAACCTGGAGCATGTTGATCTAGTTGTTCTGTGTAGTCACGGAGAATCTGGTCTGAGACGTTGGATATTCGGCAGTGTTGCTCATGAAGCTGTACGCCGTAGCCCGGTTCCTGTGCTTGTCCTCAGTGAAAAAGGCGTGATACCTACTCCGACAGAACCACGTCCCTGGCGTATACTCGTTGCATTGGATGGCTCACAACTGGGGGAGACCGCTATAGAACCGGCTGCCCAACTCGTTTCAGTTTTAGCTGCGCCCGCGCAAGGTGCGCTGCACCTGTTACGTGTCATAGATATTCCATCGGCAACAGGAAAATATAGGGGCCCGACCGAATTTGATACCACTGTCCGAAATGAAGCCAGGGAAGAAGCGGAGGCGTACCTGAAAGATACAACCGATCGTTTACAAGCAAGCCTGGCAAATTACAATCTCACGCTCACCTCATCAGCGGCCATAGGCACAGACGTTGTTGGCACAATTCTTGAGCAGGCAGAACATGTTGGTGGCGCTGAAGAAATGGGCGGTTGCGATCTCATTGGTGTGTCGACACATGGACGTACAGGTCTGCTGCGTTTGATAATGGGCAGTGTGGCAGAGAAAATCCTTAACTCCACGAAGCTCCCACTATTGGTTGTACGTCATCACCACGGAGAAGCTCAGGATCAGGAAGAGCATGAGGGGGCAGAAGTCTAAACAGTCCGAGAGGTGGCATAAAAAGAGTAGGCATGCAAGTATTGTGTGCCTACTCTTCATTTTGTAACCCGTTTGTGACCATATACCCTGGTAATGTGATATTGCTGTAACGTCACGGTCTTAAGCTGTATACAGAAGGTCGGATTTGGGACGTTTTTAGGGTTGAATTTCAATTAAAAAAAGGTATAGCTGGGAATTGAGACTCAATTGTGACGAGAATAGGGGCACGAGTGAAGTTATTGAGACACAGAAACAGTACTCTGTAAGCAATGAATAGATTGCAACCAAGGAGTTACCAGTATGAATACACCATCAAAGCGTGAATTAAGGGTGTTAATGGAGATACGGAATAGCCCCTGTATCTCGTTGTACCTCCCCACATACAAGGCAGGAACTGGAGCGGAAATGCAACAGAACCCACTGCGACTAAGGAATCAAATTCGTGAAGTCGAGAACCGCCTGCTTCTAAGTAAAAGTCGCTCCATGGACAGAGAGGAGTTGCTGAAGCCTATTCAAGCACTATTAGATGATGCACAGTTCTGGCTGCACCAGAGCGATGGGCTGGCGATATTCCGCTCACCAAAGGTGTTCCAGTATTATCGTTTGCCATCCAAGTTTCAGGAACAAGTCGTCGTCGGCGACCATTTCTATCTCAAGCCACTGCTCCCCTTCCTTACGAATGATGGGCGTTTCTATGTCCTTGCTCTGAGCCAAAACAAACTGAGGCTCATTGATTGTACACGCTACAGCGCCACCGTGGTCGAATTGCCGGAATCTGTTCCAGTGAGTCTTTCAGAAGCCCTCATGTATGATGATCCTGACAACCAGCTTAACTATCACAGCAGCTCCTCAGGCTCATTGATCGGCAAAGGCGGCCGTAGAGGTACCATTTTCCACGGACAGGGCGTGGGCACCGATGATGAAAAGGATAATATTCTGCGGTACTTCCAACAAGTTGATAAAGGCTTGCATGAACTCTTACACAATGAGAAGGCGCCTCTCGTTTTGGCCGGGGTAGATTACCTGTTGCCTATATACCAGAAGGCAAACACGTATGCACATCTGATAGATCAAGGCCTCCAAGGCAACCCTGACAAGCTGAGGACTGAGGATGTGCATTTGCAGGCTCTGCCCATTGTAGAGCCGTACTTTCAGAAAGCTCAGCGAGAAGTTTTTGACTTCTATCGAGAATGTGCAGGTACTGAGCGGGTATCTAATACTACCAGCAAAATCGTTCTGGCTGCTTTTTATGGACGAGTTGAAAACTTGTTTGTGGCTGTTAACGAGGAGCAATGGGGAATCTTTGATCCGGTTTCCAACATAGTACATATACATAAGGAAGCAAGGTTCAATGATGACGATCTCTTGGACGTAGCTGCTACCCAAACGCTTCTACATGACGGGTCGGTTTATGCCGTCGATCGAGCGCAAATGCCGGATGAAGGGTTGTTAGCCGCAGTGTTTCGCTACTAATTGTGTCGGTTCGTACCCTTTAGCGATATCCAGCCATCACCTGTTTGAACAAACTTGCTATTTCCTGCTATAATGAAACGCATAACGGCATTATAGGGGTAGCCTGGTGGTTACCCAACTATAAGGGAGCGAGTGATGGAAAAGGATACTCAACAACAACTTGTTGGTGAACCAGATATGAGTACTCTAGTAACAGACGACACGACTGTCTTGCAAAGCAACCTTTTTACGGATGCTCCAACAGTTATTGCGGAGCCACCCGATCCTTTAGAAACGCCTTTCCCGCCTATTATTCGTACTCATCCGCTTACTGACCAGTCCAGCCTGGCGGCCTGCGCCATTCCCTATCAGCAAGAACTGCTCCTTCGTGGTAAATCAAATTATACTGTGACATGTTTCCTTTCAGATTTGAAAATGTTCAGCGGTTTTATGGGTAAAGACACTCCAGTAGGACGTATTACCAAAGAGCAACTCACCGATTGGCTCATGAAACTGAAATTTGGGAACAAAGGTCAAATGCCTGCTCCAAAGACAATGGCTCGCCGCGTCACCTTCCTCAGGAATTTCTTCTCGTGGTTGGCTCGTGAGGGCATTATTCGTGAAGATCCATCAGCGAGCCTTGTGCTGGAACGCCCTTTACCCCCTTTGCCAGAGTTGTTGTTCGAGGACGAAATTCAGCGCCTGCTAGAAGCAGCATCTACAGACCCTCGCTGCCACTGCCTGATTTATCTCGTCCTCTATGCGGGCTTAAAGAAGGAAGAGGTGATGGGCCTGAAACTGGGTCACATCGATATTTCAGATCCTGGTGCGCCCGCGATAACCATACACTTTGCCCCATCAACTGGGAAACAGCATCGCGAAAGGCGACTTGCCCTTCCAGCCGAATTTGTCACAATCTTAAAGGAATATCAGGATAAGTATCACCCGACACTTGAGCTGTTCGACTGTACCGACCGCAACCTGAATTATATCCTCGGAAGAGCGGTGAAAGCTGCTAGTATACAAAAGCGTGTCACTCTGCAGTTATTACGTGATACCTTTGCCGTTCGACAGCTGAAAGCAGGTGTAACACCAGAAGCCTTGCGTGAGAAACTGGGCCTTTCCGATGAGGCCTGGTTAGAGTCTCGCGAAAAATATCGTCGCCTGGCCTTTGCCAGGTAACTCCCAAGCTCGCCTCCCGTAGGGGCAGGGGTGGTGCTCTCAAGGTTAGGAATGTTGTGAAACGAGCAGGAAAGCGTGTTCGTCTCGTAGGGGCGGGGGTGGTGTGGGTGTGGAGAGGGGACGCTTGCGTCGCCCACCGTCCTACTGTGGTCGCCGGGCTTGTCTCGGCGGCATCTCCTGTTGCGTTTGGACCGTTGAGTACGAGGCAAGTCTTGCTTTTCGATGTAAGGCGTTATTTAAGAGAACTGCATTAAGAACAATAAAGCCAACTGCTAATGGGAGATCACAAAAAAAGATACCAAATCCCAGGGTAAAAATGGCAATCATAATGGCCAGGGGCCAGATGAGCACAAAGCTACACACAAGTAGCACGACGCCTATGGTTGTTTCACCGGCTATGATCCAACCAACGCCATAAACGCCGAACAAGGAGAGAAAAATCTCCGCAAGCAGTGCCCCACTGTTGTTTTTACTTGAAGAAGTATTAAAATTATTGACGACCGTAACATTGATCGTACCAGGTTGATATGCGGTACGCGCGTTATATGATGGCCCATAGCCAAAATCTTGCTTTGGGGGAGAAGAATAGATTGCAGAATGTGGCGCCTCAAAGTCTACCTGTGGCGAAATCCCGTGATCGTAAGTGGGTATAGGTTGATCATCACCGTACTCTTTGGAGGAATACTGTCCATAGGTAGTTGGTGGTTGAACCACTGTGCCGCAAGAAGGGCAAATTGCGGTATTGGCAGAAATCTCTTTTCCACAGCGTTCGCAGATCATCCTACTCACTACTTTCTATTCCATCATGTGAACTCGTTTTATACCTATACGTTTATGCCCCATCTCTGGTTGCTACAATCGATCTCTATTGTACCTGCCTGTGCCGTTTGTTCGGTTTGCCATGTAGTTCCTGCTGAAAGTATTGCGGGAAGTGGGTCGATGACCGATGACGCTGCCTGCTTGCGCTGCTTTGGACTCAAAGCTCCCGGAGTGATAAGGATCAGCGAGGGTTTTACTATCTGTAAAACGGCGCTTAGTTCCGCGGGAAACCCTTTTCCCACCTGTGCGACGACCTGCACGACATCTGCCTGGAGGTACCTGGGAGCAATATCGCTGAGCAGCCCGGCGAGAGCATATTTGCTCATGGCTGTTCCACCTAAGAATAGGATATGCAAACCAGGGGTGATGAGACGCACAACCAGACCATTATCTATCTCCTCATTGCTTCCCTTGTGTAAAAGTAAACGTGGCCAAAATACTTGCAGCGCGACTTCTGAACCTACTGCAATTGTCATACCCTGTCGAAGCTCTACATAGTGTAGGTTTCGTTCTGCGATTGTGCGTCTCCACAGAGCATAGCCCACATTGGGATGGAGCATTCCAGCATCTACAACTTCGCCAATTTGGTAACGGGTAATCACATCCTGCAATCCAACAATGTGGTCTGATTTTTCTGTTGACAAGATAACCACGTCTAGTGAGCGCTGCCACGGGGGCAGACGGCTGTCGAGTTCCTGGGCGAGCGAGTTCGCATCCATGCCACCATCGATGATGGCAGTCTTGTTATCCGGGGTTTGAATCAGGATAGCTTCGCCTTGCGGCTGCTGATTAGCAGGTCCAACACTCAGAAAGCTCACAGTTAATTTCCCATCGGAATGCGCTGCTAATGCAGCCGTACCCGTTGCAAGCACGACGACAGCCGCGGCGCTCAATCGAAGAACGAGCCATCCACGCCTCGATAACAACCTCGCCGCGTGAGCCTTGCTGTCTCGGGGTTTCTTCTGGTTGGGCCATGTGTACATAATAGTAACCACAACAAGACAAAGTAGTACATAATAGCACCACGCCAATCCGTCGTTCAGATTGTTTACATTCATATAGGCACCTGGCAACACGAAGCATTCTGTCACAACGTTGTCGACATACCACAGTATGGGCCAGACAACCCAGCCACAAAGTATGCCTAGAGGCGCATAAAGCATCCCAAATCCGCAAATGAGTATGCCAATAAAGATCATTATGCCCAGGAGAGGCACTGTCAGGACATTGGTGATAGGCGCGATAAACGATATTTGCTTGAAGGATAGAGCTATGATAGGTAGTGTCGCCAATTGCGCTGCTATAGTAACTGAGCTTATTTCAACGGTGAAATGCCCAAAGGGGAAGCGTTCGAGGCTTTTCAGCGCTTTCTGTATGATCGGCGTGAGTATTACGATGCCCAGCGTTCCCAGGAAAGAGAGCTGAAAACCCACATCCCATATTACGAAAGGATCGAAGATACTCAGGAGGAATGCGCACACCGCTAGCGCATTATAGACATTGTAAATTCTTCCGAGGCGTGGAGCGAGTACCAGTAGCACACCCATAATGCCAGCGCGTAGCGCCGCTGGCCCACCGCCACTGAGAATAGTATAGGTTGCGATACTGCTTATTACTGCCGCGGACGCGAGCCATTGCCGTCGGTTGTACCTGCGCTTCTGTGCAGGTAACATAGCCTTTGTCTGAATGCCACGTTTCATATAAAACCATCTTGTACAGGCGAGAACTAACCCTGCTAAGATGGTTACCTTAAAGCCTGATGGAACGATCAAGTGCGCGGTGCCGGTGTCATTAAATGCTAGGATGAGAGGTTTGAGCGCGGGAGTACGCAACCCGAGCACAATGGCGGTTAAAAGTGCTGCCTCCGGTTGTGGCAGCGACTGGGCGATAATGGTTGCCAGCACTACACGCAGGTGATAGAGTGCAGCGATAATTGGGTTTCCGCCCGTTCCGCTTACACTGATACGAGGAAAGATCATACTGGCGAAAATATTCGGTGGAGCATGTGGCAGAGGCATCTGGAGTTTACCTCGTAGTTCAACATCATCTCCATAATTAGCCCCGTAAGGGTTCTCTATTGCTCCGCCAAGTGTTTCCACTTCCAGTTGTCCATGAGCATCTTGCCAGGATGTGCCTCCGTTTTTGCTGATACTACTGACCGCAATGAGCAATAAGCGGATTTTCCCCTCCACTTTTGGTTCGTCACTGACACTTCCTCGTACTTCAAGTGTGCCTGCCCCGACGTTTGCTGAGATGGCCGTGATATCGTTAACAGGTGAAGAAATTGTATATCGCCAGGCGCCAAGCAACAGGAATATGATAATAAGAATACCCATCCGCACCTGAAAATTGTGCCAGTACAAAATGAGACAGAGAAGTGCTATAAAAGCGGCAACAAGCAGCGCCAGTGCAGGCAAGGGAATCCAGTTTCCGAGCAGGATACCGGCAATCCACGCCCCAATTACAACGACCAGTACCAGGCCGCGCAGGTCAAACGCTCTACTCTCACTCTCTACCATGTGATTTTAACGACTACCTTTTCACGGGGAAATAGAATAACTCACTGGTTTATGCTTGCTGTCGCCTGAAAGGTTTGCGGATAAGTTGGTCAGGAACAGCAACTCATGAAATCGTGACCAGGTCCTTAATGCGGTCATAAATTGATTTGCTCACGACTTGTAGTAATTGGTCAATCGACGAATAGGAACCGTGTTGTATCCTGTAGTTGACGATGTTTTGTGCTGTTGTGCTGCTAATATGCAGGTTTGTTCGCAACTCATCGGCGCTAGCCGTGTTAATATTAACAAGTTGGCCCGTTGAATTGCTGTTGGGTGTACCATTGCCAGGACCCGGTACTCCACCCAGGTACGTCGGCGGTATTTCACCTATCAATGTCACATAGACTTCTTCTCCGTCGGTCAATTTCGCTGCTAGATTGAGTGCGACCAGGTTTGCTTTGGGCAACGGGCCGCCAGCTGCCTGTAACAAGGCGTAGACTCGCGCCCCTGTCGGAAGAGTATATACTCCTGGATGTGTAACAGCCCCCACGATATAGACCTGAATATTGCCGCTATCTGTAGAGGTTGTTGCCGCCGTATTTGAGCTTGTTGATGCCGGGCTATTCCCAAAGTTCTGTTGAGTGATACTTGAATTCGATGAAAGAGGATTGGGAGCAGTAGAGGCTTTCCAGACGAAGTAAATGACCAGTACCAGGAGCAGGAGTATTACGATGGGGATAATAATCTGAAGTCGTCGTTTGATGGATGGTCGTGAAATAACCATTGAATCCGCGGGACTTACAGGAATCGGCATTGGCAGTGGTGAACTGGTTGCAGCTACATGTGGTAATGTCTGCTGCTGCGAAATATGATGATCTGAGTGTGGTTGTGTATGAGTGGTAAAAGGTGGTTGATTAGAAGCCATTTCCCGAATCCCTCCGACGTTTTCTCAACATTGCAAGCATAACAGGAGAGATTGAAGAATGTCAATAGTCAGTTGAATAGATGTTCCAGAAAGTACTACGACATGTAACGCCGACGGCGGGACTCGAACCCACGACTTCTTGCTCCGGAGGCAAGCGCTCTATCCACTGAGCTACGCCAGCACGGGAATAGTATAGCACATACTATGAAAAAAAGAAAACTTAGGACCGATGCACCGATGCTCTATCCACTGAGCTACGGGGACTTCATCCGAAATAATACCATACTCGTCAAGTACATTTGAACCATGCCTTATAATAAAATAGCACTAGCATCAGGGCGTCAAAATGCGATATCCTGACCCTGATGCCCATCTTTTCTTAAAAAGTGTGGAATGTGACTACTTTTCCTTTTAACTGGAACGGTTCTCACATAAATGAGAATAAACCTGTGCCTTAGATCTTGTTATTTTTTCGAGGAGGACATGATGCTCAAGAGACCCCAATCGCGATCTCTGATGATTACCTCTTCCATCGTCGCAGTGCTGATCCTGTTCCTCTGCGCCTGTGCTGCCTCCACGGTGGAGCCTGCAACCACTACTGGTAAGCCTGTCAAAGGTGGCACCTGGACCGACGACCTGTTTGAAGAGCCTACCTCTCTCATTCCGAATGGCTCTTCGCAGACGTTCGCGAATATGGTCGACCAGGCCATTTATGCGCCACTTTTCTATGGTGATGCTCAGGGTACCCTGCATCCCGGTCTGGCGACCGAAATCCCGACGACCGCCAATGGCGGCATTAACAGCGATCTCACGATCTGGAAATTCCACCTGCGCCCCGGTCTCAAGTGGTCCGATGGTCAGCCACTGGATGCGCGAGACGTAGACTTTACCTGGAGATTATGGACCAACCCCAAGTTTGCCGCGGCCAATACTACAGGTCTTAACCTGATCACTTCAGCGGACGTCTCTTCTGATAACTTGACCATCACGTTCTATCTGAAGTCTGGGTTCGAGCCATTCCTCTCTGCGTGGGCGGATGGCCTGAATTCACCTATGCCTGCTCACCATTTCAGCAGCATGGCTCCCGACAAGGTTCTCTCTTCCCCCGATAACCTGAACCCTTCCGTTACCAGTGGCCCTTTTATAATGGCTGATAGCAAACCAGGTGACCACTACACCGTGAAGCGCAATTCCAACTACTATCGCGCAGTTGAAGGCCTGCCCTACCTTGATCAAGTCATATTCCGCATCGTCACCAGCCAGAATACCATTCTTAAGGACCTCCAGGCGGGCACAGTTGATTCCTCATGGTTCCTGGATGTCGCACAGACGAAAGCCTACCGGCGGCTGACCAACTACAGGCTGACAGCCAATCCCCTATCAACTAACTACGAGGCGATATACTTTAACTTCCACAATCCGATTCTGGGTAAGGATCAAGCAGTACGTCAGGCGATTGCGATGGCAATCAACCACCGGGCGTTGATCGATACTGCTCGTAGTGGACAAGCATCGCCGCTTTGTACAGACCATGCAGCTTCGCTCAAACCAGGCTATCAGCGCGATGCTCCCTGTCCGAAATTTGATCCTGTCGCTGCCAACGCGTTGTTGGACCAGGACGGCTGGACATCGAAAGACGCCGGTGGCTATCGTTACAAAGGCAAAGAGAAACTCGATTTTCAGTACTCTACAACAGCCAACAACCTCTGGCGCGCCGGGGACGAGTTGATCCTGCAGCAAAATTTCAAAGCGATTGGCATCAAGCTTGAAATACAGAACTATCCCGCCAGCACGTTCTACGGGTTCTTCCTGACGGGTGGCAATGCCTCACTTGCCACAGGTGCGGCAGCAGGCAAATATGACATCGCCGAGTTCGAGAATTCGCTGACCTACGATGCTGATGACTCGTCAGTTTTCGCTTGTAATCAGTTCCCTCCGGCCGGGTTTAACATTGCTTTCTATTGCAATCCCAACCTGGATAAACTGTACCTGCAAGAGCAGCAGATGTCTGATCCTTTAGCGCGCCAGCAGGTCTTCAATCAGATCCATCAGATTTATCTGCTGGATTATCCGTTCATCGTCCTGTACAGCCCATCCGATATAGGTATGCATAAGCTCACTGTGCATAACTACAACCCAGGCCCAGAGGGCGCTGCGGAGACGGTCAACATCTGGGAGTGGTGGTGTGACAAAGGTCATTGCTAGTTCAATTTTTATGGCAGAGCATTAGTCACATTTATGTGAGATGTTTCAAATCATTGACGTAATATAATATAACGCTGGTTTCAGGGCGTCTACATTCCGATGCTCTCACCCTGGCGCCCATTTCTTTAAACAGTATTTAGGAGGTGACTACTCAAACAGTATGAGGAGGTGACTACTCGACCTTTCAACAGGAACGGTTCTCGCACGATGGCGAATAAACCTGTACATTACATCTTGTTATTTTTTAGAGGAGGACATGATGCTCAAGAGACCCCAATCGCGATCTCTGATGTTTGCCTTTTCCATCGTCGCGGTGTTGATGCTTATCCTCAGCGCCTGTGGCGCGACCGGTACGCCGACTACATCAACAACTCCCACGACTGGTGCGCCAGTGAAGGGAGGCACCTGGATTGACGACCTGTATGAGGAGCCTCATTCGTTTATTCCCAACGGCATTTCGGAAACGTTTGCAGTCCTGGTCGATCAGTCCATTTTTGCCCCGCTCTTCTACGGCGACTCGCAGGGCGTGGTTCATCCTGGCCTGGCGACAGAAATTCCTAGTGTTACCAATGGTGACGTCACCGCTGATCTCAAGAACTGGACGATCAAGCTGCGCTCGAACCTGGTATGGTCTGATGGCCAGCCACTGAACGCTGACGATGTCGATTTCACCTGGAGGCTCTGGGATAATAAGAAATTTGGTGCATATAGTACCGTTGGCTACAACCTGATCACATCGGCGGATGTCTCCGCAGACAAGCTTTCGATTACCTTCCACCTCCGTTCGCCTTTCGAGCCGTTTGTCTCGATATGGACGGATGCGGGTTTTGCACCGCTGCCCAAACACGTATTCGCAAGTATGGCACCCGAGTCGATCTTAAAGTCCCCTGAGAGCCTGAAACCGTCCGTTTCCAGCGGCCCATTCATAATGAGTGATAGCAAACCGGGTGATCATTTCACTGTTGTCAAAAACCCGAAATACTATCGTGCATCGGAAGGTTTGCCATACCTCGATAGCATTGTGTTCCGTATCGTGCCTGACCTGAACACTGTTCTGAAAGATATCCAGGCTGGCTCAATCAATTCGGCCTGGTTCCTGGATGTGTCGAATACGGCAGCGTATAAGGCGGTTACTAGCTATAAACTCGTGAAAACTCCCGGTTCTGCAGGCTTTGAAGCCATGTACTTCAACTTAAACGATCCCGTCCTCGCGAAAAACGTGGATGTCCGTAAGGCGATGTCGATGGCGATTGACCACAATGCCTTAATCACAGTTGCCCGGCGTGGGTCGGCAACACCACTCTGTACGGATCATCCCAGTTCGTTTAATCCTGGATACCAGGCGGATGTTGTCTGCCCGACATTTGATCAAGCCGCCGCTAATACCCTGCTCGACCAGGACGGCTGGACGAAAGGCGCAGATGGGGTGCGCTCGAAAAACGGCCAGAGGCTGGAGTTCTTGTACTCTACTACAGCCAATAATCCGTGGCGCGCCGCTGATGAGTTGATTATACAGTCAGACTTGAAGGCTATTGGCATCAAGCTCAACATTCAAAACTATCCCGCCGGTACTTTCTTCGGCACAGTACTGCCGACAGGTAAGACTGATAAGTATCAGCTTGCAGAGTTCGAGAACACGTTCACCTACGATGCTGATGACTCCCCACTACTCTCTTGCACCCAGATTCCTACTGCTGCGAATACTTATAGTGGCGGGAATTTTTCCTTCTACTGTAACCACGCGATGGACCCCCTTTTCGCTCAAGAACTGGGGACTACTGATCCGAAAGTGCGCCAGGATGCCTTCAATAAGATCCATGCGATCGAACTGACGGACTTCCCGTTTATCACATATTACGCTCCGCAGGATATTGCCATGGCAAAATTGAACGTACACAACTATACGCCTGGACCAATGGGTGCTTCGGAGACGGTGAACGTCTGGACATGGTGGTGCGACGGCGGTAAGTGCTAGTGAGTCATAACATGAACCAGTGGGTGTAGGCACGTCCATGTAGGTAGGTAAATAAGGTAGCCTCTGGTTGGGTATGCATCAGTGCTATCCAATCAGAGGCATTCTTTCTATCCTGGGTGGGCATATGCTGCACATACATCTGCTAAAAGCATGATTGTGGTTGACAATTTGTTCCCTATTTCGTGGCAGCCAGTAGAAGCTCTTCTGGCGTCTATCTATTGGTAGGCCGAGGAATGCCTACGAGGACCAACGCCACTGAAGCCCAAACGTAATATGGCAGATGTTGGCACAAATGCATAGAAATATGGTACACTATACCCAATATTTCTTGTCCTCATTTTACGCTCGTCGGAGGCTCTTATGGGGCGATACATCATTAGACGGTTGCTACAGGCTATCCCTTTACTCTTTTTAGTGTCCGTTTTCATGTTCGCTTTAATCCATGCAATACCGGGTGGGCCGGAGGCAGTAATATTCAATCCTCATCTGGACGCAGCAGGCAGGGCTGCCTTGCGTGCCCGTTTTGGCCTGGATGATCCGGTACCTATTCAGTACTTCAAATGGTTAGGACGCGCCCTGGTTGGTGACTTTGGCTTCTCGTTTGTTACTAATGAGCCTGCGACAGACATTCTTAGCCGGCGTTTTCCCGTGACACTGGAGTTGTTTTTCTGTGCGCTAACACTTGCTCTGATCATCGCAATTACGGTGGGAGTGCTCTCTGCTGTGCGCCAGAGGACAGTCGTAGACTACAGCCTGACGACGCTCTCCTACTTTGGCATTTCGATGCCTATTTTCCTCTTCGCCCTCCTCGCTCAAGATATTTTTGGTGTTTGGTTGCACTGGCTGCCGACATCGGGAACTCAGACATTCGGCTACACCTTCGATCCTCTCGGTGCGTTTCTTGATCATTTGAGTCACCTCATCTTACCGGTGTTAGTCCTGGCTATTACATTTATCGCTGGATGGAGTCGCTACATGCGATCCAGTATGATTGAGGTCATCAAGCAAGATTATATACGCACAGCCCGTGCGAAAGGGGTAGCCCCTGCGCCAGTGCTGATACGTCATTCGCTCCGTAATGCGGTGATCCCTCTGATCACGGTCGTAGCTATAGACTTTGGGGCTGTGGCTGGCGGTGCTGCTATCACAGAGGGGATTTTCGGCTGGCCTGGCATGGGGAAATTGTTTATCGACTCGCTTGAGGCTCGTGACTATCCGGTGTTGCTTGCGATGCTTCTGCTCGGGGCTGTGTTTGTGATTGCGTTTAATCTGATAGCAGACATACTCTACGCTGTGATGGATCCGCGCATTCGCTACTCATAGTATTGGATATCTTCCGGGAAGAGGAGAAATCTATGGATATATCAGATCAACTCAATGTAACTCGGGAAGAAGTCGAGCCTTTTCTGGAACTGGCGCCGGAGTTAGTACAGAAGCGACGGAGTCAGGGCCGTATCATCTTCGACCGTTTTATACGCAACCTTACTGCAATCGTTGGTGCAGTAGTCCTGCTCCTGCTATTTCTCTTCTGTTTCTTAGGTCCTACGGTTACAGGGCATAACAGCCCCGATACTATCAATGTATCCAGTGCGTCCGCAACGTTGGCCGGGCCATCTGTACAGTATCCATTCGGAACCGATACTGTAGGACGTGACTACATGGCTCGCGTTATGGCGGGTGGCCAGGTCTCCCTGCTGGTGGGCCTCAGCTCGATGCTGGTGGCCATCATCTTTGGCGTCGGTATCGGATCTTTCGCTGGCTACTATGGTGGGGTCGTTGACAACATTCTGATGCGTTTTACAGATGTGGTTCTGGCGGTGCCACTCTACCTCCTCCTCTTCGTCCTTTCGGCTTCTTTCACCGATCACACGCCTAAGAGTATCATTATCTTGATTGCCATCTTTGGCTGGACTTATGCGGCGCGTCTTGTGCGTGGGGAGTTTTTGTCCCTCAAGGAGCGAGAGTTCGTGCTGGCGGCTCGTACTATTGGGGCGCGGAACTTCCGCTTGATGTTTCGTCACGTTCTGCCCAATGCAGCGGGGCCGATTATCGTGAACGCTACATTGTTGGTCGGCGCAAACATCATCCTGGAGTCGGTCATGAGCTACTTCGGATTTGGTATTCAGCCTCCCTCGTCGAGCTGGGGTAATTTGGTCAGTGACGGCCAAGGCTTCTTTGATGTTGATCCCAAACTTGTGCTCATTCCAGGCCTGCTCATCTTCTTAACCGTGCTCAGCTTTAACCTGGTGGGCGATGGCCTGCGCGATGCCCTTGATCCCTACATGACGGAACGTTAGGTACATAGCTTGTAAAGGGGCTACGATTTTGGGAGAGTATCTGCTTGAGGTTCAGGATCTAAAAACTTACTTTAAGGTAAAAGCTGGGAAAGTGCGCGCAGTCGATGGTGTAAGTTTTGCCATCAAACCAGGTGAGAAACTAGGCGTGGTAGGTGAGAGCGGGTGCGGCAAGAGCGTCACTGCCCTCTCGATCATGCGCCTCCTTCCCCAACCACCAGCGGAAATGGCTGGCGGCAGCGTGTTATTTGAGGACCAGGATCTTCTTGATCTACCTGAAAGTGCGATGCAGAAGATACGCGGGGGCAAGATCGGTATGATCTTTCAGGACCCCATGACATGCCTTAACCCGACCATGACTGTGGGCAAACAAATTGGAGAAGCGTTACGTATCCATTTGAAATTGAGTAGTGACGAATCTCAACGACGGGCCATCTCATTGCTTGAGCAGGTTGGTATCCCTGCCGCTGCTCAACGTATTAATTCTTATCCCCACCAGTTTAGTGGAGGGATGCGCCAGCGTGTGATGATTGCCATCGCCCTGGCGTGTAATCCTAAACTGCTCATAGCGGACGAGCCAACTACTGCGCTGGACGTGACTGTACAGGCGCAGATTCTTGAATTAATAAGTGGAGTTTGCAATGAGTTTGGGACAGCGGTTATTATTATTACACATGACCTCGGTGTAGTTGCCGGTATGACCGACCGGGTGGCGGTGATGTATGCTGGCAAAGTGGTCGAAACGGCAACTACGGATGAGCTATTTGCCAATCCTCGCCATCCCTATACCCTGGGCCTGCTCTCATCGGTACCTCGCCTGGATGAGGAACGCCACTCCCAACTAAGGACTATCGAAGGCGCCCCCCCTGACCTGTTGAAACCTCCGCCAGGTTGTCCTTTCATGCCTCGTTGCGCCTTCGCACATGCTATTTGTCGTACGATGCCGCCGCTTGAGGCGCTTCCAGGTCACTCCGCCCACTTAAAGGCCTGTTGGGTTGACGTGACTGACCCGCAGCAGCAAGCCTACGCAGAGAAGCGACGTCAGACCAGAATAGAGAAAGTACTTGCTGCCACGACATCTCAATCAGCGAGTACTCAACCTGTAAGGGAGGAAATGTAGATGGCAGAAACTGCTGTATCGAGTAAAACACTGGTTGATGTCCGCGACCTCAAGATGTATTTCCCCTTGACGCAAGGCATTATATTGCAACGAGTTGTTGGCTACGTGCGCGCGGTCGATGGCGTCAGTTTTAGCATTGAGCGCGGGCAGACGCTGGGGCTTGTAGGTGAAAGTGGTTCCGGTAAAACGACCATTGGCCGTACCATCGTGCGACTTTATAAACCTACTGCCGGCCAAATTATGTTTGGCGAAAAGGACCTGGCTACTATGGGTGGCGAGGAATTGCGGCAGGCACGCCAACGTGTGCAGATGATTTTTCAGGACCCTTTTGCTTCGCTGAATCCGCGTTACACGATTGGATCGCTCATCGCCGAACCTATGCATATCTATAAGGTCGCTTCTAGCACAGAAATTCGTGAGAGAACGGCTGAGCTTTTACGTGTTGTTGGTCTGCGTCCTGAGTACATTGATCGCTATCCACACGAATTTAGTGGCGGTCAGCGGCAGCGTATCGCGGTAGCACGCGCGCTGTCGATTAATCCGGAATTTATCATTGCAGATGAGCCTGTTTCGGCGCTGGATGTCTCAATTCGCGCTCAGGTGCTTAACTTGCTGCAACAGCTACAGCAGCAGTTCAACTTGACATACCTCTTCGTCTCGCATGATCTCAGTGTTGTGCGCCATGTGGCCGATCGTATTGCGGTGATGTACCTGGGAAAAATCGTCGAACTGTCCGATCGTGACGAACTCTACGCTGCTCCAAAACATCCCTATACCCAGGCTTTGCTTTCAGCCGTGCCTATTCCTGATCCAAAAATTGAGAAGCGCCGGCAGCGTATCATCCTGTCGGGCGATTTACCGAGTCCAATTAATATTCCTACTGGATGTCGTTTTCATACGCGTTGTCCTATGGCACAGCAAATTTGTCGCGAGGTGGAACCTCCCTTTGAGGCAAAGGAGGGGCATGAACATTACGCTGCCTGTCACTTCTCTGAAAGCGTCAGCCCTGTTTAATGCAGTAATCAAAAGCGCGGGAGCGTCTCATCAAGGCGCTCCCGCCTTTCTATTCTGCCACGACTTACCGATAGCTCAAAGTATCAACATAAAGACTCTCCATCCTACCAGATGAAACTTGTCTGACACACCTGAAACACCTGAAACACCTAAACAGTGAGCCGCCTCGACTCAAACTTGTCTGACACACCTGAAACACCTGAAACACCTGATACACCTGATACAGTGAGCCGCCTCGACTCAAACTTGTCTGAAACAGTTGAAACAAGCAATATTGACACTGAGCACTCCGCAAAGGTATGCTATTATTGACAATTATTCTACAGAGGCATACGTGAAACTGTTGCAACGTTCAGTCGGACAGATAATAATCCTGCTACTTTCTTTGGCAGGAATCGCCATTACTGTTTACCTGACAACTGTCCATTATGAAAATGTTCCTCTCATCTGTTCCAGTCATGGAGTAGTTGACTGTGGCCTTGTACTCGCAAGCAGTTACTCCGTTGTGCCAGGTACGACTATCCCAATTACTATTCCTGGACTATGCTGGTGCCTGGCCAGTGCTGCTTTAGCAATAATAGGCTGGCGTTTTATAGCGCAGCGACGCTGGATCAATGCTTTACAATTCATCTGGTCCCTCGCGGGATTGCTGGCTGTCCTCTACCTGGTCTATGCGGAAATTGTTCGTCTCCATACTATCTGTACCTGGTGTACGGCGTTACATGTTATTATCCTCATTATATTCCTGATCACCTTGCTACAACTGCAACAGGCGTGGGCAGAAGAGCCAGAAGAATCTGGCACGCTGCTGGATGAGGAGCCCACTCTAACCACCATGCGTAATCAAACATAGGGATCTCCGATTTTTCTCGTAGTGCATGTTTGTAGCTACATTCGAAGGAAACCGGGTCTTTCGATCCACAACACCATATCTCGTGTTGAATGTACTTCGAGTCCGGAGGAGGGTGTATCGATGAAACGCTGGTTTCTGCTTTCGCTCGCGTTGATTGTTGTTGTGGTCAGCCTTCTCGTAATCCGTGACCATGTAACGTCCACCAAACCGCTAGCAAATAGATCGCACCTGGTCAGGATACCTCATAGCGCCTATAAGTATTCTCTTTGTAGTGAGGCTTTCGCTTTTGCTATGGCTTCTGCTGATAATCCGTATAAAACAGATTTCACCTTTCATGATCCTTACCGCAATGCCAGCGATACGATCATTCCACGCTTTTTAGGTTTCGATAATCAGACTGCGATCGCGAGCTTCAGCGTGAAAATCATCATCGACCAGGTTGCTACGTTCAATGAGATGATCTCGCATGTGCAGACGACGGATGGTATCGCTGTTCTCATACCTGACGCTAATAATCAACTTCAACAGTCCCATGTCCCGCAGTTCATTATCAGCCTGCCAGAGCATCGAGGGAGACTGGCCGTGCTCGATTATACCTGTCCTGATCAATGGGTATGGTCAGCAATTTCAACATGATCGCCACCGCAGACCTGCCCACCTTGCAAGACTCGCGCCATTATACCAGCTGAGAAAACATTTTGCCTGTTCTACCTCCATTTAAGTGTTACTCCCACTGGAACGTTCTTATCGCAATGAGAAGCACTAAAGCGGCCCATACTGATAACACCAGTAATGCAAAACCTGGAAATGTTGCGCCGCTGCTCATTGTTGCTTGTAATGCCTGAGTAAGAGCTGCGGCAGGGAGAAGCTGAGCAATGGCTGCAACTGGAGCGGGAAGATGGCTAAGTGGTAAGATTCCCCCTCCTAGAAGCACGAAAAGTAGAAAGAGCGCATTTGCCCCTGCTAGCGTTATCTCAGCACGTAAGGCACCCGCCATAGCCAGGCCAATGGCGGCAAACGTAACGGTTCCAAGCACCATCACCAACAGGACCAGCAGGGGCGATCCCGCGAGCTGCCAGCCATAAAGAATCATCGCGACCCCTACAAGGAGTATCACCTGAACTACTTCCAGCACAAGGACGGAGATGATCTTGGCTATGATAAGCCCGCTGCGGGGCAATGGAGATCCACCAAGCCGTTTCAGCACCCCATAGTACCGTTCATAGGCAGTTGCAATACCCAGGTTCACCATACCAGCAGCCATTACAGCCAGCGCCAGTATGCCTGGAAGAAGAAAGTTAACTGCATGCCCATTGATTGCAGGAACGATAGTGAGCGACGCAAAGAAAATGAGTAGCACCACCGGAACAATTAACGTAATCAAAATGTTCTCACCGCGGCGCAATGTGAGCAACAGCTCAAATTTTGACTGTATCAGTATTTGGCGCACGAGAGGGGCTGCTTCATTGCTCTCTCCTGTATGCTGATCAAGTAACTCTGTAGCCATTATTAGTCTCGTACCTCTCCACCCGTCAGGCGCAGAAACAGTTCTTCAAGTGAACCGTGACCGACACGTAGTTCAGAAAGTGTAATGTTGTTGTCACGTAACCATGCTGTCAACTCTGCCAGCAGTGCCGGAACCGTCTCTGTCTCAATCAGATAGCTTCCAGGTCGTATCTCTTCAGCTCTGTTTGCAGAGGGCAGGGCGGCTAATGTTGCGCAATCTAGGCCGCTTGGGGCAACGAAACGCACGATTGTAGCATTTTGCACACCCGTCATTTGGGCGGGTGTATCCAGGGCGATCAGCCTCCCATGATCGATAATGGCGACACGGTCTGCCAAACGCTCAGCTTCGTCCATCAGGTGAGTGGTTAGCAATACCGTCGCGCCTTGTCGCTTGAGGTCGCGTATAATCTCCCACGTAGCCAAACGCGCTTGGGGATCCATACCAGCTGTTGGCTCGTCCAGAAAGACAAGTATAGGGTTGCCGACCAGGGCGACTGCCAGCGCTAAACGACGTTTCTGACCGCCAGATAGGCGGCGGCAACGAGTCTTTGTGGCGGCAGTGAGGCCAACACGTTCCAACAGTTCGTCGATATTTTGCGGATGCCGGAAGTAACCGGCAAAAAGACGCAACACCTCGCGGGCTGTCAAGCCGGGGTAAAGCCCGTCCTGTTGCAACATAATACCTATGTAAGGCTTCAGCGCTTGTGCTTCGCGAATTGGGTTCCGTCCCAGGACTCGAACGCTGCCCTGGTCAGGAACGCGGTAGCCCTCAAGCGTTTCAACTGTTGTTGTTTTGCCAGCACCATTCGGTCCCAGCAGAGCGAAGACCTCACCTCTATGAACGGTAATGGTTAGTTGATCAACGACTCGGCGAGAGCCGTAACTTTTGCTCAAATTGTCAACAACGATGGCCTCTTCACCAGCGCCAAGGGTGCCTTGCGCCGGTGGGTTTACCTTTTGGGTCGTTGTCTGCGGCTTAGCAGACATAGACACTTACTCCTTGTTCATACGGAAACTATTCTGTCTTTTCTGTCTATACAGTACAGCAACTCAACAGAGTTGACAAGTGCCCGTATTCCGTCAGGTAACATTTTACCTGACGGAATACGCAGAAAAGCAGCACTGAAAGACCTGTTTTTGGCCCATTTGGACTGACCACCCTTTGCAAGCATCATCCGGCGTGGTGTTTGACTGCTATAGGGGCCTTCACAGGCGCGGATCAACCGGCTCACTCTCAAGCGCCAATACACCGAAGACGCACTCGTGGACACGGCGCAGGGGTTCGTCGCGAACGAAACGCTCCAGCGCCTCGATCCCCAGGGCAAATTCTCTCAGGGCCAGTGA